>Ga0180007_10001892_pt1 | contig 26339 bp, 20 predicted proteins | sample MM_PC_MetaG_FD_121122 | JGI IMG/M metagenome (GOLD analysis project Ga0180007, IMG submission 121122) | Groundwater microbial communities from the Aspo Hard Rock Laboratory (HRL) deep subsurface site, Sweden - MM_PC_MetaG | ecosystem: Environmental > Aquatic > Deep subsurface > Groundwater... | reverse complement strand
TTGTCAATACCCAGCTGCCGGGCCGTGGCCATTTTTTTCCAGTTATTCTTAGACAGAGCCTGGGTGATCAGGTATTTTTCCGATTCCACCAGGGTCATTCCCGTGCTGGCCGGAAGGGCCACGGTATGATTCTGAAAACGGTCAGGCAGGTGGTGGGGGTAAATCAAACCCTCGTTACACAGGACAAAGGCGTGTTCCATGGTGTTTTCAAGTTCCCTGATATTTCCCGGGAAATCATAAAGCATAAGAACGGCCATGGCTTCCGGCGATATACCCAGGATCTCTTTTCCAAGGGACAGGTTAAATCTCTCAATAAAATGATCAACCAGCAAGGGCAGGTCTTCTTTTCTCTCCATCAAGGGTGGGAGTAAAATGCGCATGACATTGATACGGTAATAAAGGTCTTCCCGAAAACGCCCTGTTTTTACAAGTTCATCCAGATCATGGTGACTGGCGGCAATGACACGGGCGTTGGTTTCTTCGCTGGTATTACTTCCCAAGGGTTCGTAACATTTTTCCTGGAGCACGCGGAGAAGCCTCACCTGGGCGGCCAGGGGAATGTCACCGATTTCGTCAAGGAAAATCGTCCCATCCTGGGCCATGGCAAAACGCCCGGGTTTGTCTTTTTTCGCGTCTGTAAAGGCACCTTGTTTGTATCCGAATAATTCCGACTCCACCAGGGTTTCCGGCATGGCCCCGCAATTCACGGCCACAAAGGGCCCCCCTTTGAACTGGCTGTGATTGTGAATGGCCCGGGCCATCAATTCCTTACCGGTTCCGGTGGGACCCTGGATCAGAACCGTGCTTTTGCTTTCCGATATCTGGGGTAAAATGGAGAAATAGCGACACATTACACTGTTTTTACTTACAATATCATCAAAGGAATGCTCTTTCATACAGACTTTACGCAGCCGGTTGATTTCGGTCAGGTCCCTGAATATCTCCACCCCTCCAAACACCTTTCCCTGTGAGTCTTTAAGGACAGCTGTATTCACGCTGACGGGAATTCTCCGGTTGTCCGCCCGGGTGATGAACACCGGAATATCTGCGGTTGAGTAATTGCTGTGGATGGTGTCTTTGAGGATGCAGCCTGCCTGGCAGATGGTCGTTCTAAAAATCTCGCAGCATTTTCGTCCGATGGCATCCTTGCGGTCAAATCCCGTGATTTCTTCGGCTGCCCGGTTGAAGGTCATGATCTTCCAGTCAAGGTTCACCGTAAAAACACCGTCTTTGATGCTTTCAAGAATCACTCGGTAGTTGTTGAGAATGCTGTGCATGGGTAGTCCCTTCCTGATTGGCTTTATTAAACCTAACGAGTTTGTCCGGCCATGTCAATGAAAATGGTTCACATTGTTCCCCTATGTGAACGTATAAACTGCGCGAATTGTTCCCATCGCCAGGGTTGGTCTGGATTTTTTACCGAGTGGTTCACCATGGAATTCAGGGAGATACAAAAAAGAAAGATGAAAAGGTCAGATCAGGCATCGCTCTTGCTGTTAAACGCATGGAACACATCATCGACATAATCCTGAAGCAGAACCGTCCGGTAGACTGTCGGTTCATTTTCGGAGGAGAGCCATGTTTAGAAAAATACTTTTTGCAACCACGGCATCATCGTCCTGCGAGAGTGCAGCCCGGGTCGCTTTTGACCTTGCACGACGCTACGAGGCAAGCCTGTATGCCTTCCATGTATTCGGTGTGCCCACCCACGGTGACAGCCCCTTTGTCACTGATGTTAAAACAGGCAAAGAAGAAAGCATGTATGATCTGGAATACACCTCGTGGGTCCGGGAAGAAGTCCGGAACATATATGCAAATGAGATCGAAAAAACAGCCCATTGTGAAATCGAATGTCGGGTGGGGGTTCCCTACCGTGAAATTTTACGCAAGGCACGAAAAGAGTCTGTGGATGCCATTGTGATGGGCAGCCATACCTGCATGGGTGATTCACAGGCCCTGCACTATAGGAATGTGGTGGGAAACACCATGCAGATGGTGGCCAAAAACGCCCGATGTCCGGTCTTTATCATCAGCAGGCCTTGCAACACCTGCCTGTGGCAGCTCAAAACCATTGCCTTTGGGACGGATTTTTCAAAAGCGTCCTATTCTGCGTTTCAATTTGCAGCATCCATGGCCCGTCAAGTCGGGAGCCAGCTTCTCATTTTTCACAGTGTGGACATCACCCCCCATCAATTCGGTCTCCTGGAAGACCAGCCGATCATCGAAAAAAAACTTGAGGCGGCACGGGCCCGCATTGAGCGGGAATACCTCCCGGATATCATGGATCTTGATCATGAAATTCATGTATGGGAAGGCATCCCCCATGTGGAGTTTTTAAAATTTTCACGTGAAAAGGAAGCGGATTTGATCATCATGGCCCACCACAACACCGATGTGGTGGGAGACGATGGTTTTCTCGGCAGCATGGTGGAGCAGGTTGTCTTGAGATCACGATGCCCGGTGATCAGTGTCAACCGGCCATGTCCTGCTATTTCGCCGGGTCTGTGGGATATGGAAAAGGGGTTTGCCGATGCTCATTAATCCGGTGGAAGACTGGAACGTGGACGATCGGCAGGAGAATATTCATGCCTGGTTAGGGGATCTTGAGCGTATCGAAGAAATTCAGGTCAGTCCTGATGGGGACAAGGTAGCAGCCCTGTTTGTCTCTGCAGACGATACAACCCGTATTTGCGTGAATGGCCACATCTGGGAGCATGATTTTACCCGGATCTGGTACCCCCGCTTCAGCCCGGACAACCGCCTGACAGTACTGGCCTCTGATGGTGAGTCCTGGACCCTTCTCGTGGAAGATCAGCCCTGGGAAAGTCGCTTTGACTACGCCTGGAACACGGTGTTTAGCAAGGATGGAAAACATATCTCCCTGGTGTTTCAGAACCAGGGGACCTACGGCATTGCCCTAAACGACAGGCCCTGGGATACGGTTTTTCCAGGCATCGGTCACATGGTGATGAGCCAGGATGGCTCGAAAACGGCGGCGGCTGTCCAGGTGGACCGGATCATTGAGGGAGATATTTTCGCATTCCAGAAAGGGGTATTTTCAGCGGCCCTGGACGGTCATGTCTGGCCGCAAAATTTTGTCAATGTCTGGGATCCGGTCTTTAATTGTGATGGGACAGGTGTGGCTGCCGCTGTGCGTCTGAACCTTTATGACTATACCGTGGCCGTAAACGGAATTTTTTGGCCCAGGCCCTTTGAATGTGTGTGGAAACCCTGCTTCCAGCCCGGCACCCTGAATGTGGTGGCTCCGGTCCGCCTGGGTCAGCGATGGACCATGGCCAGAAACGGAGATCTTTTCTGGAAAAACACCTATTTTCAACTGTGGCATCCCGAATTCAGTCCGGACGGATCACGCCTGGCAGCCATTGTGGCTCCGTCCTTTGGCACCTGGTCCATTTCCGTGGATGACCGGTTATGGAATCTCAGGCACTTTGACGCCATCACCGGGCTGACCTTTAGCCCTGAAGGCAGCCGCATCGCCGCTGTGGGAATGAATAACGGCAAGCAGACCCTGATCTATGACGAAACATCCTGCCGTCATTTCTGTGACCGTGTCTGGCCCCCGGTGTTCAGCCCGGACGGACGCCATTTGGCCGCAAAAATCCAGATCAATGGCCGTTACACAATTCTTCTTGATGGGACGTTGTGGAAATCGGATTACGAGACTCTCTGGGACCCGGTTTTTGATAATAAGGGAGAAAAACTGATGATCCGTGCCTTGGATCAGGGTGTTTATCATAAACATATCGTGGCATTGAACGCTTTTACGACCTGAACACATGAGGAACCTCTGACCATGCATAACCTGTATATCCTGGCCACCGGCCCGTTACTCTATCTGTCGTTTGCCCTGTTCTTCGGGGGTATGTTCATTCAAATTCTCTTTCTGGTCATTGAAACATACCGCAAAGAACGCTTTATGTTTTCGTTTTTGAGTCTTTCTTCGGTTCTTATGTCTGTGGCCCACTGGCTTTTTCCTTTTGGTTCCACGGTTATGCGTCGGGAAAAAACATTGACCCTGATGGGATTTGGCTTTCATATCGGTCTTTTCATTCTTCCCGTCTTTCTGTTTGACCATGTTCTTCTTATCTATGAATCCTGGGGCGTATATTGGTTGACCCTGTCCGGGATGGTTCCGGACGTACTCAGTGTTTTTGTCCTCAGTGCCTGTGTTTATTTTTTGTTCAGGCGCTCCACAAAACCGGAGATCCGGTACATTTCAACCCCCATCGACTATCTGATTCCCCTTCTGGTGATTTTTCCTGTTGCCACTGGCCTCTGGGCAAGTCACCGTCTGCCGGGATATCCCATCGCCCATATCACCCACATCCTAAGCGGAGAGTTGCTTCTTTCGGCCATACCGTTCACCCGGCTGTCCCACATGGTCTTGGGATTTTTCACACGGGTGTATACCTCATCGGAATTCGGACGGACCCGGGCAGCACACGACTGGTAACAAAGGAGCCTTTTATGAATCAACAGGCACAGATCACTGACAAATACGAACTGGATCGTGGCATTGAAAATCATCTGGAACATCTGAAACCAGAAACCATCAGAGCTGAGATTGATGCGGTTTTTCGGTCTGAAACCGGATCACGGCTCAAGGCCTATATGAAAACATGCGTGCACTGCGGCCTATGCTCCGATGCCTGCCATTTTTTCCTATCCTTTGATCGAGACCCTCGATATTCACCGGCGGGGAAAATCAGGCAGACCCTGTGGGAATTCATGAAAAACATCCGGCATATCACGGCCGACCATATCCGGAAAGCCGCCATCATTGCCTATACCGAGTGTAATCTGTGCAGACGCTGTGTTCTATATTGCCCCTTTGGCATCGACACGGCCTACATGATGGGCGTGGTCCGGAGAATCTGTCACCGTTTGGGTGTCACCCCCCTTTACCTCCAGGATACGGCCCACAGCCATTCTGCGTTTATGAATCAGATGTGGGTGAAAGAAGACGAATGGATCGACACCATCCACTGGCAGGAGGATGACGCCCGTGATGAAATGCCGGGTTTGCGCATTCCATTGGAAAAACAAGGGGCCGACATCATGTACTCGGTCATCGCTCCTGAACCCAGGTTCCAGGCTGATTTGATTTACAAGGCCGCCATATTGATGACCGTGGCTGGGGTCAACTGGACCCTGCCGGCTACTCCGGGATGGGATAACAGCGATATGGCCATGTATTCAGGAGATGACGAAATCATGGGCCGTATTACCCGCACTCATTTTGAAGCAGCCGAGCGTCTGAATGTGAAAAAGATTGTCATGGGCGAATGCGGCCATGCCTTCCGCTCCGTGTATGATACGGGAAACAGATGGTTGGGATGGACTTTTCCCCCCATTCCCGTGATTCATGCCATTGAGTTTTATTATGACCTTCTGGTTTCAGGAAAAATCACCATCCGGGAAAAATTTAAAGATCCCGTGACCTTTCATGATCCCTGCAACATCGTAAGGGGCAGGGGGCTCCATGAAAAGGCCCGCTATATCATTCATATGGCCTGTGAGAATTTTATAGAGATGACGCCCAACCGGGAGCACAACTTTTGCTGCGGTGCAGGGGGCGGGGTGATCAATTGCGGCCCTCCTTTTAAGAACAAACGCATGCAGGCCAGCCGGGTCAAGGCCGATCAGATCCGCAAAACCGGGGCCAAGGTGGTGATTACTCCCTGCCATAACTGCCACAGCGGCATAGATGATATCCTTCACCATTACAAAATCCCCATGACCATTAAATTCATGGTGGACATTCTCACCTTAACCATGAACAAACCTGTAAACGGCACAGGAGACGGCCTTTGAAAACGTTCATATTCAGCCTTATCACATGGGGCATCCTGACTTATTTGAATCCCCTGGGTGCCGAAACCCTGACCGTTTTGTCCAATCAGGCCTTTACAGATCCGAAACAGCCCCAGGTGATTTTTTATCACGACGAGCACAACGAAAAAGCCGGAATTGATAACTGCGAGGCATGCCATCATGTGTATGACGACATGGGGCCGGTGGACGGTGAAACCTCTGAAGGCAGTCCCTGCTCGGACTGCCATGAGGCGGTTCATTTCGGAGACGGGATCACCCTTGCAACGGCCTTTCACAAACGCTGCAAGGGCTGTCATCTGGAGGTGAAGCAAGGCCCTGTTATGTGCGGACAATGCCACATAGATAACAGCGCTGCAATTGGATATGTGAACTGAGATGACAGGACGAATAAGTTTTTTATTAGCGTAGATTCGCGTCATTCGTGGCAAAAAATATTTGGCCGCTAATTGCGCGAATGACCGCGAATGGGCCACATAAGAATAGAGTGTTTTTTCTTCGTGCTACTATCTCGTAAAATTTAGTTTGTTTTGCTGGAAGTTGTCCAATAATATTAAAAAACTTCTAATCTGCGTGAGAGACGAGGCTTTTGGTTGCGACTTTACAGCGCTGTGCTTTCCGTGAGGTAATTTTATTTTTCCCTGCGTCCTCTGTGCCTCTGCGAGAGAAAATAATACTCCGAACTCGTTAGGGACCTGAACGTTCATTGTGAGTCTCAGTTGCCGGTGGTGTCGTTATTCTAAAAGAAACGAACTGGGTCTCGCAGAGGCGCTGAGGGCGCAGAGAAAAGCTTGGGGGAAAGGTTGTTTATTATTCTCTGCGTTCTTTGAACCTCATCGGGAGTGAATAATTGGCCTGTCCCCAATTTTGTTCTCTGGCTCGCCAACAACCTCATTTATGGGTAGGCCTCAAACTGTGTGCATCCCCCTTTGGGGGGATGCACACAAATTTTTCTCACAGAGGCACAAAGATCACGGAGAAGGGCAAAAAGATTATCCCTGCCGGGGCCAACCCCAGCCTTCGCTGGGCAGGCTCTTTTAAAAAGGTTGCCAAACATGCATTTTGGGATGAGTCAAATGTCCGCTGTCGAGATGCAAGCACGGGAACGACGCATCCTGCCCCTACCCTCCGTGCTCTTTGTGCCTCCGTGAGAGATCAGCTTTTTGATTGTGGATTTGTCGTGCTGTACTCTTCGTGTTCTTCAGGGCTTAACATGGGGTGATGGGACATGTCCCATGTCAGCCATGGGATTCATGACCCGGCCCGGGTTTGACTCAACCTGGCTCAGAATCTCTGAAACCTTATTTTCCGGAAGCCAGTTGATGGTTCCGCTGCCCACATCGTAGATGGCTCCGATGACTTTAGCCTTTCCACTTTTTACAATGTTTCGTGTGGCCGGGCTTTTCATGAAAAGATCGTCGATCCCTTGCCAGACATTCTCAACAATGGCATTGGGGATAATGTCATCGCCCTTTATCATGGGATTCAAGGCCATGGCCCGTTTGACGGCAGGTTCGATATTGTCCACCAGGGGGGGGATGTTCCATTCCAGTTCATGGTCCTTGCCCTGAACCGCATGGGTCACGGCAGTCACGGCCCCGCATTGGGTATGACCAAGAACCACAAGGACCGGGGTGTTGACATGGGCCAGGCCATATTCGATGGACCCGGCCTCATCAGTGTCGCAGACATTTCCCGCAACCCGGACCACAAAGATATCCATGACCCCCGCATCAAAAATTCGCTCCACAGGAACCCTGGAATCCGAACAGGCGATCACTGTGGCATAGGCATAATCCCCCTGGTTTTCGTGCCCGGCCAGATATAGCCGTTTCTGGCCGGTCCTCGGATGGATGCTCGTTCCATTCACAAAGCGTTTATTGCCTTCTTTCAGCATCATGATCGCTTCATCCGGTGTAGGTTTTGCCAGGGAAAATGATGATGAAGGTCCAATCAGACAAAGAACAGCCACAGTTCCAAACAAACATTTCAGCAAAGGTTTCATAAAAGCCTCCCTATCATCCTTAAAATTGTTAAGTCATGACGAAACATTAGAATTGTTTTAATGATGGAGCCGGTGTTTCATGGTTTCAAACTGGCGGGTTAGAAGAACCCATCATTAGTGAAGGAAAAAAAGATGATTGATTTTAAATGATTTGATTAAAATGTCAAGTGAATCACCGAAGATTCCCGCGAAGGAGCCTTGCCTTTTCCCATATCCATCTTTATACTTTTTTACGAGTTCATCATACATGCTTTGTGTGATTTTTTTTAACTGTTAATGAGGCCAAGGATGCATAAGCACATGAATCGATGTGAATGGTGCGGAACCGATGCCCTTTACGTCCGTTACCATGACGATGAATGGGGCGTTCCCTGCCACAATGACCAAAAATTATTTGAGATGCTGATTCTTGAAGGCGCCCAGGCCGGTTTAAGCTGGTTGACCATCCTCAGGAAGCGGGAAAATTACCGTAAGGCATTGGATCAGTTTCAATTTGAAAAAATCGCCACTTACCAGGATGATGATTTTATGAGATTGATGGGCGATCCCGGAATCGTCCGGAACCGTCTCAAAATAACATCCACCATTCAAAACGCAAAGAATGTCATGGAGATCATCGACACCTTTGGATCCTTCGATGATTATATCTGGCGATTTGTTGACCATAAGCCCTTGACCAATACCTGGAAATCCGTCAAGGACGTCCCCGCCCACACCGCCCATTCCGATGCCATGGGCAAGGATCTGAAAAAAAGAGGCTTTAACTTTGTGGGCACAACCATCTGCTACTCGTTCATGCAGGCCGTGGGCATGGTCAACGACCATACGGTGAATTGCTTTCGCTATGAACAGATCAAGGGGATGTATTAATTTTTATCCACCACCCGTTCACGTGGTTCACTGAAGCACACGAAGAGCAGGAAGAAGGGCACAGCCCTTTGATTTCGGACTCATTCATAACCCCTTCTCTGCACTGCCCGTTAATAACTCTTGACCGACGTATGAATGAAGTCGCCCAGAGTTTAGGTATCCGAATAATGGAGGTATCTTGATGAAGGTTTATACATATTCAGAGGCACGTCAAAAACTTTCAATGATTCTGGACATGGCTCGATCTGAAGAGGTTATTATTAAGCGTCGTGGTGGGGAAACATTCAAGCTTGTCTTTAATCAGTCGGATAAGTCTCCATTTGATGTGAAAGGGATCTCAGGAATAAATAAAAAAATAAAAACTCAAGATATTTTGGATGCTATTAGCGAGTCTCGCTCAACATAAATCAGCTTCCGCACGTTCCTGGGCCTGGAATTCCATGGAATTTGATTCTATATGTTCTGCATTTGTCCTGTTGGCAACATGATAACATTCAAAAACATCACGCCCGTCTATAATTGGGTTGACTAACCGGTATATCGGTTCTATTATCATAGAATACAATCAGTATATCGGTGGAATATATGAACGCAGGCAAACTTTTTGAAATTCTGACCACGTATAATCGTTTCTGGCTAACGAGCCACATTGACCGTGGGATTAAACGTGACATCCTTGACACCTGTTCAGGACAATTGGATTCAAAGGAAATCCTTGTGCTCAAAGGCGTCCGGCGTTGCGGGAAGTCCACCTTGATGGCTCAGCTTATTGGGGACCTGCTTGATCGGCTGATGAATCCCCATGGGATCCTGAGGATCAACCTTGAAGAACCGCTTTTTTCGTCGGAATATTCCGTGGACCTGTTGGAGCAAATCTACCGCACCTACCGGGAACGGGTGTATCCCGAGGGGAAATGCTGGCTGTTTCTCGATGAAGTTCAGAATGTTCCGGGCTGGGAACGATGGGTCCGGGGCCGGAGTGAGACCGAGGATATCAAGATTTGTGTCACAGGGTCGTCCGCCCAGATGCTGTCCCGTGAAATTGGAAGCAAACTTACGGGAAGGAATGTGACATTCGAGGTCTATCCGCTTTCATTCCGGGAATTTTTACGATTCAAAGAGGTGGACGTCTCAACCGAGATGGACTACCTGGCCCAAAAAGATAAAGTAAGAAATCTGTTTGTTAATTATCTGAAATACGGCGGATTTCCAGAGGTGGTGCTCAAATCATCGGACGACGATAAATCCCTCCTGCTCAAAGGATACTTTGACGATCTGTTGTACCGGGACATAGTCACACGCTATGAGATCCGTGATGTGGCCAATCTCCGCAATCTGGCCGTTTTTCTGCTGACCAACGTGGCTAAGCTGACAAGTATCACAAAATTGAAGAACAATTTTTCCATCTCCCAGGATAAAACCGAGAATTATGTATCGGCTATCATGGAAAGCTATATGCTCTTTCAGCTGAAGAAGTTTTCTTTTTCCCTGAAAAGCACGATGCGGGCCGGATTCAAACCCTACGCCGTCGATACAGGACTTCGGAACCGGGTGGCATTTGCCTTTTCAGAGGATCTTGGAAGACTGGTTGAAAATGCGGTGTTCAGTTATTTAACCCGGCATTATGATGAGGTTTTCTTTGACTCAAACGGCAGTGAAACGGATTTTGTCATCAAGCAGGGCATGACCATCATCCGACGCATTCAGGTCTGGTATGGTGATCCGTCAGACACATCCGTCCCCGCCAGAGAACTGGCCTGTTTTCAGAAAACGCCGAAAGGTTATGAAACAGCTGAAACACTTTTTTTGACCAACGATTATAACGATGTCGTAAAGACAGATTCGGCCGATGTGAAATGTATTCCGGTGGTTAAGTTCCTCCTTGGCTTGTAATTGGAGTCAGGTCTCCATACCGATAAACCCGGAGTCGGTTTTCAGCAGTAGATCCAGAGATCCCTGCCCGATTGAGTTCGGTAAAAGGATCGCAAATTATTCTTTAAAATTTATGATGTCAAGCAAAAATTCCATGATGATACTTGCGATCATGCCCATCGTTGATGAACTCGTAAAACGTCGACGAATGGCTATGGAAAAGGTCCATAGGCAAGGCATAGTGTTTGGCCGGGCGTGAAGGTATACCTGTAGTATGTCGAACGTCCGGCCAAACACTATAACGCCGCATATGGGACTTTTTACGACGCCATCAACCTTAATCCACCCGCGTGATAGTGACCTGAATAGACCCCAGATTATTGCCGTATTTACTGACAAGGTCATTGGGAAAGGCATAGAAAACTCCGGATTCTGAGGCTTTCCAGGGGGTGTTTGTAAACTGGGTTATCCGGATCAGGCTCGTTTCGTTTCGTGAAACCGTTCCGATGACTTCGAACCACTCGGCCTCGGGATGGCGGCGGTTGTCTTCCTTGGATTTAATAAATAATTTTGTATAAAACGCCATGTCTTTTTTGTTCTTCTTTTTCCAGCCCAGGGGTGTGGCCGGGATATCTCCATCGTACCAGAGTTGATCGGGGTTGATCTCAAACCGATAGGTCTTTCCCTTGGTGACCAGAATACGGCTGCTCGAGAACCGCTGATTGGCATACACAGAGAATTGGCGACCTTCCCCCTTATTGAGTTCAGCGGGCTGATGGACTGCGGACAGCTTGGCGTCAAGCAGATTATCGTATTCAACCTCCTGCCCCGGGCCGTACCAGACCCTGAATTTAACGAGCCCCCCTGTATACGAATTCATCATATGACTTCTTAAGGGTGTGGGGTCGTACTCGGGGTTGTCAACCATGCGATCAAACACGCTGTGATGAATTAAAGGGGAATACACCGATTGCTTGTCATTGACATTGACCCGTGGGCACCTGTGGCCGAGAAAGGCTTCCTTGATAAAGGTGATGGCATGTTGCTGATGACATTTTCCCATATGATTCGGCTGGATGGCAAGGTCTCGATACTCAATGACCTCATCTTTGTCATCATCAAAGAGATCCGAAAAATTGACCGAGGCAGGTGTAAGGATTTTGAGCTTTAAATCGCGCCTTACAAACTCGTCCAGCATGAACTGGAGGGAAAGGTCGGAAAGACCGTCATAATGAAAACCGCCGCCGATGTCCGCATGGACACCCGGAAACCAGATCTCGGTGACCCGTTTCCCATCGCGGTTCATCAATGTGGGAAAAAACGGAACCCGTCTCTCATCCAGGGACACGATATGAAGCGCCTCTTTGATCAGGGGTGAAATGGTCTGATTTTCAAAGACCACATCCGAGGCGGGCAGGATGTCTTTTTTTGTTAGATTGGGTTTGTTGATGGCCGCAACCGTATCAAATACACCCATGAAACGAATCTCCGGCACGTCCATGCCCAGGGCAGGCAGGGTGTTTTTCAACACCGCCACAAAGCGCCGTGCAATGGCCGACCCCCGACTGAACCCGAACACAAACAGCTGGTCGCCGGGCTTGAAGTAGGTATAGATGTCCTTGATGGCGCGTTTGATGATGGTCCCCACATCCTCACGCTCAGGTGCCTTTAACATATTACGCAAGCGCTGGAAAAGATTGCCATAGGTTCCCACTCCTGAATAATAGAAACTCATCTGATCCGACACATCAACCTTACCCTTGAGATTACCACCCAAAAGCAGATGAAGCTTCAGCACATTGGTGATGTTCTGGTCTTCCACAGAACCCAGGGCGTGGACCGTCTGGATCGAGTCTTCGGGATCATTGCATGTTCCGTCAAAACACAGGATAATGTTCTTGCTCATGTCCTCGTCCTCCATGTCATGTTTGATTATCGGGTAAAAGATTTATAAATCACGCCGTTCAGTTATGATGGTTAAGGCGCCAAGCCCCATCACACAGATGGGTCCAAGAAGTCCACACCGTCCACCAAGTCCACCAAGTCCACATAAATGTTAGCTATTAGCACAATAATCCGGTTCGTGGCAAGCAACTTCAGGACCCTTCCAGGGTCATTCAGGTACTGTCAAAAAATATCTTGACAACTATAAAAATAATAATATATATAATAACTATAATTCATATAAATCCACACCCGAAAGCTCTTACATGAAAAACCTTTTTACGGTACACACGGCCAGCAAATATTGCCGGGTGACTCCGAGGACCATAATAAACTGGATCGAGTCAGGGCATATCGCCTGTTATAAAACCGTTGGGGGCCACCGCCGAATGAACCGGGCGGATCTGGAAGCCTTCATGAACAAGCAGGGAATCCCCATTCCGGTAAAAGAAGAATCAGGTCCCAAACGGATTCTGGTAGTGGATGATGACCCGATCATTGTTGAAACCGTGGTGATGGGTTTGAGTGAAGATGATCATCACTACGAGGTGGAATCGGCCATGGATGGGTTTGAAGCAGGATTGAAGGTCCAGAGTTTCAAGCCCCATCTCGTGATTTTGGATATCATGATGCCTGGAATCAAGGGTTATGAAGTTTGCAGGCAGATCAAAACCAACCCTGAATCCAGCGACACCAAAGTGATGGTGCTTTCCGCCTACCTGGACAAAGAAAAATTCGATCGTATGGAAGAAAACGGGGCTGATATCTGCTTTTGCAAGCCTCTGACCTTGCCGGTACTTAAACAGGAAGTGGCCAAAATACTGGGCATCTGATTGATGACGTCAGCCATCCGTTGACTTTTTACGAATTCATCTCTGATTGAAGGTTCTCTAAAAGAAATGGCCATGGGTTTTTTTCATGGCCCTGATATCTAAATACGTTTTGACATCATGCTCAAGTATGTCATTGGGCTGAATCGTTCGTGTTCCATCTCACATTCTCCCGGTACGTTTCTCCTTTTGCGCTCAATCTGGTTTTTCAATTTTTCATAGATGATCCGTCTTTATCCGTCAATCACCCATAGTCAAGGAGCGGACATGTGGAAACCATCGGCCTTAGTATCAACGGGAAGAACCTGACCTGTAAATCGGATATTTCAATCCTTGAAGCTGCAAGCCAAAACGGGTTTTCGATTCCCACCCTTTGCCATCACCCTGATTTGAAACCCCATGGTGCCTGCCGTCTCTGTCTGGTGGAGGATGCGGTGACGGGTCGACTCTACGCTTCCTGCGTAACGCCTGTTTCCGAGGGTCTGTCTGTTTTAACCCATACCCCACGAATCATGGAGCACCGGAAGACCATTGCCAGCCTGATCATGGCTGCCCATCCCGAATCCTGCCTTGTTTGTTCCAAAGGAAACGCCTGCATGCTTCGAAAAATTGCAACGGAAATGGGTCTGGGGCAACAGAGGCTTTATCCCATGCCCAAATACAGCCCCCAGGATCAGAGCAACCCCTTTATTTTCAGGGATATAAGCAAATGTATTCTCTGCGGGAAATGCATCCGCGGCTGCAAGGAGCTGGTGGTCAACGGCACATTGGAATACAGCAATAGAGGCTTTGACTCCATGCCCCTGACCGTATTGGACACCCCCCTTGCCGGGTCAGACTGCCTCTTTTGCGGGACATGCGTCTCCCTCTGTCCCACCGGAGCCCTGGTTCAAAGCTCCTCGGTTTACACGGGGACGGCCCTTGATAGGCGGGAATCGGTGTGTGGTTTCTGCGGGGCCGGATGCAGTATTTCCATAGGGGTCAACGGGAATAGGGTCACCGATGTGCAGCCATCTGAAAAAAAGGACACGGTCAACGGTGTCACTCTGTGTGTTCGCGGCCATTTTGGCCTTGATTTTCTGGAAAGTAAAGGACGATTGCTCAATCCCATGGCGGGCAGAGGGGATGATCGGACAGCCCTTTCCTGGGACGATGCCCTTTCCCGTGTGGCAGGGCGTTTTGCAGAAATCAGGGACCGGTTTGGTCCCGGAAGTATTGGTTTTTACGGCTCCTCCAAATGCAGCAACGAAGAAAATTATCTGTTTCAAAAAATAGCACGGGCAGCACTGGGCACAAACCATATTGACAACGGCGGCTTTGTTTACGGTCGTCCCGGTATGGGGCTCATCGACAAACTGACATCGGGTTACAGCGGGAAAAATCCATTCGCAGATCTGGAAAAGGCCCAGGTAATCCTGGTGGCCGGGGCAGACCCCGGGAATTCGGTTCCGGTACTTAATTACCATATCAAACGGGCTGCGAAAAAGGGTTCGGCCCTGATTGTTGTGGGCCACAGGTACAGCGATCTGGTCATGCATGGGAATATGTGGCTCAGGCCGGGCTCAGGCAAGGACCTGGTGGGATTTTACAGGGACATGGCCCAGGGCATCTCAGCCTGTCTTGACCAGGGAACAGGACGTGATCTTTCTTCTATTTCGGAACGTACCGGGGTGACTGAATCCCTTTTCAGGGAGGCGGCGCAACTGATGTCGAATAAGCGGACAGCCTTTGTTGTGGGCAATGAAATTCTGGCCCAGGCCGGGGGTGAATCGGCTATTACCGCATGGGTAAGACTGGCCGGGGTTGCGGAATGTTTAGGCAGCCGGGGTGGTGGGATATACCCTGTGGTCAGGGAAAACAATCTGATGGGGTCCTGGGATATGGGCACGGTGCCGGAACAGCTTCCGGGGCGGATAGATATACTGGATAAGGACAGCCGTCTGCCCTTTGAATCATACTGGAACGTGAGTCTTCAGGCGTCCCCAGGCATGAATATTCTCCAGATGATCGGGGCTGCGGAAAAGGGGGATCTGAAGGCCATGTATGTCATGGGGGAAAACCCTGTGCGGTCCCTGGCCCAGTCCAAACGGGTTCAAAAAGCCCTGGAAGGTCTGGAATTTCTGGCCGTCCAGGATATTCTCGAGACCGAAACCACAGCCCTGGCCCATCTGGTTCTGCCCGGAGCGGCCTTTTTAGAAAAAAAAGGTTCGTTTACCAACATGGAAGGCCGTGTCCAGAGCGTTGAACGGGTCCTGACACCTCCGGGTCAGGCTAAAAGTGATTTTGTGATTTTGTCACAAGTGGCCTCTGGGCTGGGTCTAACAGGGAATAGCCTGGGAGATATCCGCCGGGAAATAGAAACCCTTGTTCCAGCTTACCAGGGATTGGCCCAGAGCAGCTCCCTATGGCGGGAAAACATATGGACCGGAAAAGATGAACCCCCTCCCATGGAAGTCACAGGTACGGAAGGTCCGGATAAGGTCAAGCCCCATAAGGATTACCCGTTGACAGCCGTGATCGTGGATTCCTATTTCCAGGCCGGGTGCGGAACCCGGACCGGGTATTCGACCCGGATCAATAGAGCCCAGGACCCCACAGCCCAGGCCACCTCGCTTATCCATATGTCGAAAAACCTGGCACGGATGATGGGACTGGATGATGGGTCCCGGATCAGGGTCATATCACCCCATGGATCCGTGTCTCGGTCTATGGCCTGTGACCCGGACATGTCCGATGATATGCTTTATATCCCCCGCGCCTTTGAAGCCAATGATGTCATGAATCTCTTTGATCTGAAATTGGATGAGACCTCTGTTCTTTCCGGCTGGAAACAATGCCGGGTACGAATCGAAAAATAAAAAAGGATTTTAACGATGGATACTCAGAAACCCTATGATCCTGAACACATCCAAACCATCATCAGTGAATGTAAGGTGGAAAAATGGGCACTGATTCCCCTTCTTCAGAAAATCCAGGAGGCCATCGGCTACATCCCGTCCGAGGCCATCAAACCCATTGCCCGGCATCTGAAACTTTATCCCAGTGAGGTTCAGGGTGTCATTGAATTTTACGCGGGATTCAGCATGAAACCCAAGGGCAAACATGTATTCAAGGTCTGTCGGGGAACCGCCTGCCACGTCAAGGGCAGCCGGAGTATCCTTTCAGGCATTGAAAAGAAACTGGGCATCAAGGACGGGGAAACCAGCGCGGATTACGCCTGTTCACTGGAAACCGTGGCCTGCCTGGGCGCCTGCTTCCTCGCTCCCACCATGATGGCGGGCAAGGAATACTACGGCAAGCTTTCTTTGGGAAAGATTCCATCCATCGTGGACCATGTCACAGGGGAAAGGGAGGATAAAGACACATGAAAAAGCTCCTTTCCATCGGACAACTTGAATGGTTCAGAAATGAAATCAGGGCAGCACACCCGGACAATAAAACCCGGCTCCTGGTCTGCATGACCGGGTGCAGAGCCTATGGCGCCGCTGATGTTCTTGGGGCCTTGAAACAGGAAGTGGAACGCCAGGGCCTTGTCGGGGCTGTGGAGATCCGGTCCACGGGCTGCCACGGGTTTTGTGCCAAGGCTCCGGTGGTGGCCATTGAACCCCTGGGTATCCAGTACCAGGAGGTGTCTCCGGATGATGCCCCGGATATTGTCAGGCTCACAATCAAAGAAAACAGGCTGATCGACCGTCTGGCCTACAGGGATACAAAGACCGATCACCCGGTGTTTCATAAAAATCTTATTCCCTTTTACAAGCACCAGACCCGGCGCATCCTTGCCAATTGCGGACGTATTGATCCAACCCAGGTGGACCATTATATCGGGGCCGGGGGCTACCAGGCCCTGTCACAGGTCCTGGGTTCCATGAACCCGGACCAGGTGATCAGGGATGTTCTTGCCTCCCGGCTCAGAGGCCGGGGCGGGGCAGGCTTTCCCACGGGACGTAAATGGGAGCTGGCCAGGGCGTCAAAGGGATCTCCCAAATACATTATCTGCAATGCCGATGAAGGGGATCCCGGGGCCTTCATGGACAGGGCACTTTTGGAGGGCGATCCCCATGCCGTCATCGAAGGCCTGATGATCGGAGCCTATGCCATGGGCGCGTCAAAGGGCTACATCTACGTGCGGGAGGAGTATCCCATAGCCGTTCAGCACCTGGGCATCGCCCTTGACCAGCTTCGGGGACTGGGGCTTCTGGGTGACAATATACTTGGCAAGGGCTTTTTCTTTGACATTGAGCTTAAAATGGGGGCCGGGGCCTTTGTCTGCGGGGAAGAAACCGCATTGATGGCCTCCATAGAAAGCAGACGGGGTATGCCCTCGGCCCGGCCGCCCTTTCCGGCCCAGTCGGGACTGGATAAAAAACCAAGCAATATCAATAATGTGGAAACCCTGGCCAATATCCCCTTGATTTTTTCCCATGGGGTGAACTGGTACACCGAGGTGGGCACGGAAAACAGCAAGGGGACCAAGATCTTTTCCCTGGCCGGGAAGGTGAACAACACCGGCCTAGTGGAAGTTCCCATTGGCATGCGTTTAAATGAGATTATCTTTGATATCGGGGGAGGCATCCCCAAGGGACGGAAATTCAAGGCTGTCCAGATGGGGGGACCTTCCGGCGGCTGCGTCCCCAAAGAATTTTTGAATCTTCCCGTGGATTACGACACCCTCCAGAAGATCGGGGCCATCATGGGTTCCGGCGGTATGGTGGTCATGGATGAGAACAACTGCATGGTTGAAATCGCACGGTTTTTTCTGGGGTTCACCCAGTCCGAATCCTGCGGGAAATGTGCCCCCTGCCGTCTGGGCACCACCCAGATGCTTGCCATTTTGACCCGCATCACCCAGGGCAAGGGCCGCCTGGAGGATCTGGAGGCCTTGAGGTCCATCGGGAAAACCGTGAGCGAAACCTCTTTGTGCGGTCTGGGCCAGACCTGTGCTAAACCGGCCCTTTCAACCCTCCGGTATTTTTTAAAAGAGTATGAGGAACACATCCATGACATGCGCTGCGCCGGAGCTGTGTGTGACTCCATGGTGATTTCTCCCTGCCAGCATGCCTGTCCTGCAGGGATTGACGTGCCCAATTATGTGGCCGCCGTTGCCCTGGGCCATTATGCCAAGGCCGTGGACATTATCCGTGAGCGAAACCCCTTTCCGGCGGTGTGCGGCAGGATCTGTATCCACCCCTGCGAATTCAAATGCCGGCGGGGGGAACTGGATGATCCGGTGTCCATCAGGCTGCTCAAGAGGTTTGCCGCGGACTGGTACTTTGACAACATGGATTTACCTGACAAACCGTTTCCCGTGACCCGTTCCAAAAAGGTGGCGGTGGTGGGGGCTGGCCCTGCGGGTCTGACCTGTGCCTATTATCTTGCCCAGGCAGGCTACAAGACCGCCGTGTTTGAAAGCAAGGAACGGGGCGGGGGCATGCTGGAGATCACCATGCCCGAATTCCGGCTTCCCAGGGAGGTGATTTTAAAGGAAATTGAATACATCGAACGCTGCGGTGTGAATATTCACTACAAAGCCCCCATCGATGCCGGTCATACGGTAAATGATTTGATCAGTGAAGGCTACGGGGCGGTGTTTATCGCTGCCGGTGCCCAGGCCAGCAAACGGCTGGAAATTTCAGGAGAAGATGAATCCATCCCCGGGATTTATTACGGGCTGAAGTATCTGGCGGACATCAAGGCAGGCATACCCATTCCCCTTCAGGGCCGGGTCATTGTCATCGGGGGTGGGAACGTAGCCTTGGATGTGGCCCGGACCGCCATCCGGACCGGTGCGTCGGCTGTGCAGATTTTTTATCGGAGGACCATCGAGGAAATGCCGGCCTGGGGCAAGGAGATCGAAGAGGCTCTGGATGAAGGCATTCTGATCAATCCCCTGTGGGCACCCCATCGAATCATCCATGAAGGGGGCGTTCTCAAAGGCATTGAGTTCGCAAAAAGCCGGACAGTGAACAAAGATGACGGCACCAGCCGTCTTGAGGTGGATAAATCCAGTACCCGCACGGTGGATGCCGAAGCCATCATTATTTCCATTGGCCAGGCCCCGGATGCCTCCTTCCTCAGCCGGGACAGCCGGGTTGAACGAAACCTCTGGGGAAGCCTGGCAGTGGACAAAAACAATCTGTCCACAACCATTCCGGGAATTTTTGCTGGGGGTGATTTCACCACCGGCCCCAGTTCGGTGATCCAGGCCATTGCCTCAGGAAGAAGGGCGGCCCTGTCCATAGAAAATTATCTGGAAGGCCGGAAAGGAGCACTTCACATCCGGGACGAAAAAACCCATCTCTATGAAACAGCCGGGCTGGCCCTGGACCAGGACAGCAGTGATGAAAAACGCCGGGCCAGACCCAAAATGGAAAGCCCGGGCCAACGGAAAGCGGATTTCAGGGAAGTGGAAGCGGGCTTCACGGAAAAACAGGCCATGTTCGAAGCCATGCGTTGTTTACGCTGTGATCTTGAAAAGGAGGGACGATGATATGATCCGATCCATAACACAGGCCAAAAGCGATGAAGAGATCCTTCGATTGCTCACGGGGTCCACACGACTATTTATTCTGGGCTGCGGCACCTGCACCACCATGACCCACACCGGGGGCGAGGCAGAGGTGGCGGACATGAAAACACGTCTTGCCGCATCTGGAAAAATGATCACGGGAACCGTGACCCTGCCCGTGGCCTGCGACAATCTCACCCAACACATTCTTGAACAGTTGGGGGACGGTCTGGACCAGGCCGATGCCCTATTGGTGATGAGTTGTGCCTTTGGGGTCCAGAGTCTGGCCCGCCAGGTTAAAAAAATGGTGATTCCGGCCCTGGACACCCTGTTTATCGGAAAAGAAAGCGAGGCAGGCCAGTACCATGAAATCTGCATGCAGTGCGGAACCTGCGTGATCGGTGAAACCGGGGGGATCTGTCCGGTCACCTCCTGCCACAAGGGCCTTGTCAACGGACCCTGCGGCGGTACCAACCAGGGGAAATGCGAAATCGACAAAAACAAGGATTGTGCCTGGACGTTGATTTACAACCGGCTCGATGAGCTGGGTCGCCTGGATTTGATGCGGCCCCTCCAGAAACCGAGAAATTTTCTGGGTGAACCCAAACCAGGATTGTACCGGGTCAATCAAAATCCCGGTGCATGACTGTTCCGGGCCACAGGTATTTGATAAAGGGCGTTTTACCCATAAGGGCATAACAACAGAAAAAGGAACGCAACCATGGTTTCCAGATTCAAACAGGCTCTCAATTCAGGACAATTCGTGGTGACCTGCGAAGTGGCACCCCCCAAAGGCGTGCGACTGGAACAGACCATACACCATATTGATATGCTCAAAGACAAGGTCCATGCCATGAACCTCACGGATCACCAGAGTTCGGTCATGCGTTATCCCTCCCTGGGCGCGGCTCTCCTGGTCAAGGAACGGGGCGGCGAGCCCATATTGCAGATGACCTGCCGTGACCGGAATCGCCTGGCCCTCCAGGCGGATCTTTTGTTTGCATATAGTCGGGGAATCACCAATGTCCTCTGTCTGACCGGGGACTCGGTGATGCTGGGGGATCACAAACAGGCCAAAGGGGTCTTTGACCTGGATTCCAGCCAGCTTGTGGCCGCGGTAAGGACAATGGAAAAGGGAAAAGATCTGGGCGGAAACGAGCTGGACAGCCCCTTGTCTTTCTGCGCCGGTGCCATTGTCACCCCGGAGGCCCAGCCCCTTGAACCCCAGTTGATCAAATTTGAAAAGAAAATCGAAGCCGGAGCTGAATTCATACAGACCCAGTCCGTATATGATCTGGACAAATTCAAGGAATTCATGGATTACGCCCGACGGTTCAAGGTCAAAGTCCTGGCCGGGATCATTCTTCTGACCTCTGCGCCCATGGCCCGGTTCATGAACAAGAATATTGCCGGTGTCAGCGTGCCCCAGGACCTGATTGATGAACTGGTCCAGGCCCCCAAGGGGCAGGTTCTGGACAAAGGCATCGAGATCGCCGGGCGAATGATCCGGAGGATCAAAGATGAAAAACTCTGTGACGGCGTCCACATCATGGCCATTGGAAAGGAAGAGGTGGTGCCGGATATTATGAAGGCCGCCGGCCTATGAGACGGAAATTGCATCTTGCGGTCCATTCCAGCGTTCTCGGGTTTTTACGAGTTCATCAATGGTGATGAACTCGTAAAAAGTCGACGGATGGCTATGGAAAAAGGTCCATAGGCAAGGCATAGTGTTTGGCTAGGCGTGAAGGCATACACTATCGTATGTCGAACGTCTGGCCAAACACTATAACGCCGCATATGGGACTTTTTACGACGCCATCAATGTTTGACGTTAAGAACAACTCTGTGTCCCATGCCTGTGCAAAGGAATACCCCTTGCCGGGCTGCTATACAAACATTCCCTTGATTGGGAAAGGAGGTCGTTTTATGGAAAAGGCAAGCGAGCTAAGACAATTTAGCGAATTGAGAGAACACGAACGGACCGATTTCGACACGCCGGTTCTGTTCTCCAATGACAACCTGGAGAATCATCATCGGGCCATGATGCAGAATTTCTCCGATAAAGGCATGTATTTCGAAAGCAATGAGTACATAAGGCCGGGTTCAACTGTGTATGTGAAAACCATCAACTACTGCTCGGTCAATAAATGCGAAGTCCGATGGTGCAGCCGGATTAACGCGGAAGGAAAGGAAGTTTTCGGCATTGGACTTCAATGTGAACTCTAATCAGGCTTAAGATTGATAACCTTCAATTGAAACACAAGGCACACGGAAGAATGACACACACCATGATTTCAAGGGCCCCGGTTTTTCGCCTCCTATTCCCAGGTCCTTTATTTCCGTGTTCTTTGTGGATTCAACCCATTCACGCCAGTTTCTGTCCTTAAAAAAACCACTTAAACCCTTCCCGCAGGGGTCGTCCCGGAAAAGGGAAAAAATCGTGTTAAATGAAATTTTTTGGACTCTTTTGTCCCAGAACACTCCTGACTTTGTTTGCCAGGTCACTTTTTGAGAATGGTTTCTGGATAAACTGAACCCCCTCATCCAGTATGTCCTGTTGATCGATAATATCTGAGGTGTACCCCGACATGAACAGGCATTTGAGGTGCGGATAAATAGCCAGCAGTTTTTTTGCCAGAACCCGGCCGTTCATCTCAGGCATGATCACATCGGTAAAGAGAAGGTGAATGTCGATAGCGTGATCTTCAATCAGGCGGAGGGCTTCACTGGGCGTGGCTGCGACCAGAACAGTGTAGCCAAGAAGCTTAAGCATGATTGTGGTCATTTTCAGGACTGCCGGCTCGTCCTCAACCAGCAGGATGGTCTCATGGCCGCCCTCAATGAATTCCTCCTTCGTATCGGATGACGCAAGATCAGCCGTGTCCGCATGACGTGGCAGGTAGATTGAGAGCGTCGTTCCTTGCCCAGGTTCGCTATAAACGTTGATGAAACCGTTGTTCTGCCTAACAGCGCCATACACCGTGGCCAGGCCCAGGCCGGTTCCCTTGCCGATATCCTTGGTGGTGAAGAAGGGTTCGAATATGTGGCTTAGGGTCTCCTTATCCACACCGCATCCGTTATCACTCACGGATATCCGCACATACTCTCCGGGCATAACGTCTTTGTGAACAGCACAGAAATCTTCTCCAAAGGTACAGTTCTCCGTCTCGACAGTAATTTTTCCAACGTCCGAGATAGCGTCGCGTGCGTTAACACAGAGATTGGCCAGAATCTGGTCGATCTGGGAAGGGTCCTGATTGATTTGCCAGAGGCCGGTTCCAGGCATCCAGACGAGATCGATGTTCTCACCGATGAGCCGCCGCAGCATCTTGAGCATCCCCTCCACGGTCTCGTTCAGATCAAGCACTTTGGGTTCAACGCTTTGTTTGCGGGCAAAAGCCAGAAGCTGACGGGTTATATCGGCAGAGCGATTGGCCGCTCTGCGAATTTCTTCCAGATTATCAAAAATTGGGTGCATTGGATCTAACTGGACCATGGCCATCTCCGCATGTCCAAGAATCACTCCAAGCATGTTGTTAAAGTCGTGGGCAACGCCTCCGGCCAATTGGCCCACCGATTCCATTTTTTGGGCCTGCTGGAGCTGCAATTCGAGTTTGGATTTCTCCTCCTCGGCATGCTTTCGTTCTGTGATATCATGGGCCACACCATTGACCAAAAGCAAACAGCCCTTGTTGTCATAGTGAAAATTGCACGTCCAGAGAAATTGAAATATTTCTTTTGTCACGTGATGCACCTGACGATTTTCGAAAGAACTTTGCTTGAGACGATTATCAACGCAACCACGTAACCATGTTTCAGTTTTCTCCCGGTCTTCCGGGTGAACAAACTCGAGCGCTTTTTTGCCTATGCATTGGGCAGCAGGGATACCAAAGATTCTCTCTGCGCACTGGTTTACATAGGTAAGGATGCCGTTTTCATCTGTTCTGGTAATCAAGTCTCCCGTTTCTTCCACAATTTTCCTGTATTTTTCTTCGCTTATCTTGAGTGCTTCCGCAATTCGGTATTCCTCGCTTACATCCCGAAAGACCAACACAACGCCCCTGATACGTCCACCAAAATCACGAATAGGGGCGGCGGAATCGGCGATTTGGTAGTGACTTCCGTTTCGTGAGATAAGTGAGGTGTGATTTGCAAGACCCACCATTTCACCGGTGTCCAACACTTTTTTCACCGGATTCAAGACCGGTTGCATGGTATGGGTGTTTACAATACAAAATACCTCCGTTAGGGGTTTACCCTTTCCTTCTGCGGCGTTCCAACCAGTCAGCTTTTCCGCAACCGGGTTCATGTTTGAAACATTGCCATGGATATCTGTTGAAATCACCGCATCGCCGATGGAGTTAAGCGTGATACGAAGGTCTTCTTTTTTTTCTTTAAGCTCTCGGGTTCTCTCGGCCACCCGTTGTTCCAATTCCTCCATCAAGGTCTTGTTCAGCGCCCGTTGTTTTCGCTCCTCAAAGATAACAGCCAGCATGTTGGTGAAATTTTTTAAAAAAGGAACATAGGGCTCAAAAGAATCACTTTCCGCAATGTCGAAGTACAATTCGGCATAGGTCACGGCTTTATATTTAACCTGAAAAACCTCCATGGTTTCGGTGTGTAGAGCCGAGTCACTTGACGAAGGAGTCTCCCCATGAAATAGACGGTAGGTTAAACGCTTCACACCAGCGACATCCTTCAGGCCCTGACAAATAAAATTCAGCATGGATGTCTCGTCAGGCAACAGGGTAACCATGCTCTGTAATATCGCGATCTGGCCGATAATCTCAGGGGAAAGTTTTTTGCTGGAACTCATCGCGTTATGTGCCCTTTTAAATAAGCTTCCGGTTCAATATAAAAAGGATTGGTGATTACTGTGCCATTTATAATCATCTTTGGGTGAACTTTAAGGACTTCCAAGATAGTCGCGCCATCAAACAGGTTAGCGTTGTACTGACAAACCGTGGTAACAGGGTGGTCTCTGAGCAGAATGCTCACTCTGGACTCATATTCGAGCAACCGTTCTCCGCCAGGAACCTGCTGGATCTCAGGAGTCATTTCGCCAATGAGCCTGGATGCCGGAAAGCCCAATTCTTGTGCCTCCTTATAATATGTAATAAGCGTATTCAGCATACGGTCAGGATCAAACACCCCATTTTGAAAATATACGTCGCTTGTTCCTGTGATAGTAATGGCTTTTTCAGCTTTTCGTTCGTCGTAGGAGATGTGGTTTTTTAACAAATATTCTCGGATGGTTTCTTCGGTAAGTTTATCCGAAAAACAGGCTGTGCGTTCTCCACCCTGGAGCCCGGAAAGCAAAAACTTAAGCAATGAGTCAACCCGTTCTTCGTCTTCGGTATAAACAAGGCACATATGGGTTCCCACCGGCTCTTTTTCATCAGTGAAGCCAAGTGAAACCTCTGTATGATGATGAAGCATAGAAACCTCCTTATGGTTTGGGTCTGCGTTTTTGGTATATAACACCTGGGGTGGGGCGATATTCAAGAGCTGATTAAAGTCTTTACTAATGCATAGGTCCTAAAAAAATTATATACGAAACCCACGCCTGATATATTTATGATTATACCATGATTGATAAAAAATAACACATCTGTCAGGTTAAGAATTATATTAATTTATTAAAGAAAAAAATAGTACGCGAAGGATGTGCTGAAACTGGTGCCCAACGGTACTCTCATATCTTTGACGTCACCCAGGCCATAAGTTTTTTTATATCCAGGGCGCCGGACTGTCTGGCTGTTTCTCGTCCGTTTTTGAACATGACCAGGGTGGGGATGCTCTGGATGCGGTACTGGGCTGCCGTGGCCTGATCCGATTCGGTATTCAGTTTCAGTAAACGGACCCGGGGCTCAAGTTTTTGGGCGGCATCTTTGAACACCGGGGTCATCATTTTGCAAGGGCCACACCAGGGTGCCCAGAAATCCACCACCACGGGGACGGTTGTTTTATCCAGATGCTTCCGGAACAAAATCCCGGACAGATCCAAGGGATTACCTGTGAAAACGGGTTTTTTGCATTTCCCGCACATGGGATAATCCAGAAGTTTGTCACCGGGAATCCGGTTCACGGTGTTGCATGCAGGGCAGACCAAGGTATGGGTTTTGTTCATCACTGTCTCCGGTTGTCAAAGGTCAGTCTTTTGGTTTGACGATAATCAACACTGAACATAAAACATCATCGATCCCTTGTCCACAATGGTTTTAAAAGAAAATTTTCTGGTGGTTGTTAGAAAAACAGATGCACTAACCAGCTGCTGGCACATTGTTTCCAACATAGTTGTTGGCAACAAATGCGTTGGGAATTAGGGGACAGGCGAATAGTGCGGCCGGGCAAGGTCGTGTAATCGAGCGGGTGAGAATCCCGTCCCGGAAGGAAGGCCATCCACCGGGTAGCGAGTCTTTGGAGGCGATGTGGTAACACAGCGCTTTAAGCGTAG
>Ga0180007_10001891_pt1 | contig 26339 bp, 40 predicted proteins | sample MM_PC_MetaG_FD_121122 | JGI IMG/M metagenome (GOLD analysis project Ga0180007, IMG submission 121122) | Groundwater microbial communities from the Aspo Hard Rock Laboratory (HRL) deep subsurface site, Sweden - MM_PC_MetaG | ecosystem: Environmental > Aquatic > Deep subsurface > Groundwater... | reverse complement strand
TGGGCTCCATAGATTGCTTCGGATTACCTCGCAATGACAATAAGCAAGCTGAAGTTTGAGCTCCATAGATTGCTTCGGATTAAGCGCATTAGGTTTGGGTTCCGCCCCCAAACCGCGCAATGACGATAAACAAACTGAAGCTTGAGCTCCGAATTAGATTGCCGCGTGTGTACACTCCCGCCAAAGGTGGGCAGGCGCAATGACAATGTTGACTAAATAGCACTAACCAGAAATATTACAAAGAATCCGATCGCAAGAATTAGATTTAAAATAATGCCTAGGACAACAGACAAAAGGCCACCCGAGGCGGCTTTTAGAGCTTTGCGCTCATCTTTTTTAGAAATTAACTCACTTGCGAATATTCCTGCAAAAAGGCCAATAATAGCTCCAAATGGTGGAAATATGATAAGTCCGACCAGCATTGCTACAAACCCGATAAGCATGGACCTTCTACTTGCGCCAAAAAACTTTGATCCCAAAACTCCGCTCAGATGGTCTATTAAAAAAGAGATGGCAGTGATCAAAGCAAAAACTCCGATTGCCCAAAGCGAGAGAGGTTTTACAAAAAAGTGAAAAACGAGGGCCACTACAAACATCAGGGGAAGTCCCGGAAGTACGGGAAGGACAACACCTATAATTCCGATAAGCATCAGAACAATTGCACCAACTAAATAATAGATCACTTCTTCTTGGTCTTTATCGAGGTCGAAGAATTGTTTTTTAAAGTAGGAAAGGCAATAATTTCCTTGATTGAATGCTGGTCTGTCAAAATCATTGCGATTCTCTCAATCCCCATTCCCCATCCGGCCGTTGGCGGCATACCATACTTCAGGGCTTCTACATATTCATTATCCATCATGTTGGACTCATCCCATCCTGCTTTGGACAATTTAACTTGCTCTTTAAACTTTTCCTCTTGTACTTTAGGATCATTTTGTTCTGAATATGCTTTAAGAATTTCAAATCCCCCGCCACAGACAAGTTGAAAAGTTTGAGATTTTTGCGGTTCGTCCTCTTTGGCTTTAGCAAGCGGGACAAGTACGAGTGGATGATCTATTACAAAAGTTGGCTGTATTATTTTGGGCCGAGATACTTTTTTGTAAAGCTCATCTACAAGTTTGGGCCAAACCTTTATATTTTTAAGATCAATATCTATTTTCTTCTTTTGTACTTCTCCTTTAAGTTTGTCGAAAGTTGGGTATTTATAAATGTTTATTCCACAATCCTTTTCGATAAGTGCATCGAAGGTAATGCGTGGATAGGGAGGAGCGAAATTAAGTTCTTCTTTTTGATATATTACCTTAAGCGATCCCTTCACTTCCACGACCAAATTGCTTGTTAATTCTTCGGTAAACTTCATCAGACCTTCGTAATCCTGGTATGCCCAGTAAAATTCGATAGAGGTAAATTCTGGATTGTGCATGTGCGAAACTCCTTCGTTTCTGAATTGGCGCCCAATTTCAAAAACCTTCTCGAATCCCCCAACGATTAACCGCTTTAGAAATAGTTCAGGTGCAATCCTAAGATACATGTCCTGTTTCAAGATGTTGTATTTAGTGATAAATGGTTTGGCTGATGCACCACCGGGAATGGCTTGTAGGATCGGTGTTTCTACCTCTAGAAAACCATTTTCCTGCATGAAGGATCTCAGAGTACCAATTATCTTCGATCTTGTCTCGATATTTTTTTTGACATCAGGATTCATTATAAGATCGAGATATCTTTTGCGGTATCGGATTTCGGTATCTTTTAGTCCATACCACTTATCGGGTACGGGAAGGAGCGACTTGGATAAAATCGCGTAGTCCTTGGCGGCAATAGTCAGTTCCCCTGTCTTTGTTTTAAATACTCCTCCGCGCGCTTCGATGTAATCCCCTACTTCGACATTCTTTAGAAAAGTATATTTTTCCTCTCCGATTGTGTCGAGTTTGAAGTAAACCTGGATCAGATCACTTTCATCCTGAAGATCTATAAATGTAGATTTGCCGTGAGAACGAACGGAAACGATTTTACCTGCAACAATCAGATTATCATCTTTGGATTTTTTGGCTTTTTGAATCGAGGTATTGCGGTTGGTTTTGGAGGGATACGGATTTATTCCAGATTTAATAATAGCATCAAGCTTGTCCTGCCTCGATTCCCGCTCTTTTTTATTTTCCATAGGTTTATTGTATCAAAAAAATAGGCGTATTATTGGTGGACCATGCCGGATTCGAACCGGCGACCTCATCAATGCGAATGATGCGCTCTACCAACTGAGCTAATGGCCCATATTGTCAAGACCGCAATTTCAAGCTAGAATGATTATGGCTTCAAAAGCCATTTTATATTTAAAGGAGAAGATAATCAAGAGATGCAGATAGTTTTGTCAGAAGTTAATCATAAGAAAATTTTAGATAAGGCAATCAAGGTACTCGCTAGCGGTGGCATCGTCGTTTACCCTTCGGATACAGTTTATGGAGTTGCTGTCGATGGGACAAACGCAGAAGCCATAACGCGACTAGAAGACATCAAGGGTCGCAGGTCCGATCAAAAATTCTCATATAATTTTGCTGATTTAAATATGGTGAAAAAATATATCGAGTTATCCGAGAATCAAGAGAAAATATTGGAGAAATATCTTCCTGGACCATTTACTTTCATAATTTCAGACGATGCATCGGTACGAATTCCCAAAAATACAATAATAACGGAAATTACAGGGGCTTTTGGAAAACCAACTACCGCCACCTCAGCAAATTTAACCGGAACAAATCCAGCCACAAGTATAAAAAACCTTCACGCCAAGATTTACCTTAAGGCGGATTTAATTATAGAACACCCATCCTTTAAACCCCGAAAACCTTCTACCGTTGTTGACATTAGAACTAACGAACCTAGGGTTATTCGCGCAGGGGAACTTCCATTTCCCTAATAATCTTGCTAAAATAACAGGTGCGGGGATGTGCTGGAACTGGTATACAGGATGGTCTCAAAAACCATTGGGCGTTAGTCCATGAGAGTTCGAATCTCTCCATCCCCACCAAACCTTTTAATTAGCATAGACTAAATAATTTAGTTCGAATCTAACCAGTCAAGAGCTGGTTTTTTGTTGACACTTTTTGGCTGTTGCAAGTCAGCAGAATGTCCGAAGTGTTGTCATCGCGAGCATAGAGAAGCAATCTAATATAAACAGTGAGGGATTGCCGCGGAGTAATAGCATTAGGTTTGCGCTCCACTCGCAAACCGCGCAATGACAACTCCCCTTTGTCATCGCGAGCCTACTGGCGCGGCGATCTGAACAGATTGCTTCGAGGAAACATTAGGTTTTGGTTCCGCCCCAAAACCGCGCAATGACAAACCAACCGCGCAATGACACCTTCCCTTTGTCATCGCGAGTCCTACTGGGTGTGGCAATCCAGATTGTTCCCGCCTGCAAAAGTTATGCTTTAAGCATTGCCTGCCCGAAGTTGCTGCAACGCTGCAGGCGGGCGGGCAGGTTGGAGTACCGCGCAATGACGTTTTATAAAGTTATGTATCCTCCTTTTACAGAGGATACATTAGGGAAGAATAAGGGTAATTTTTCAGACGATAATTGGTACGCTAATGCTTTCAAACAGTTGACATTAGCGAAAATTTGTAGTATATTGAAATTACTTACCCGACGTGATGAGCGTCGGGTCTTTCTATACATGCAAAACTTTAACATCCTCATCTATATCAATAATCTGCAAGTATTTTGGCTTTTTCTTAAATAGAGGCAATGCCTTTTTGACAAAATACTTCTGATAATCTAATACAATACGCTTGTTGGTTTTAAAAGACATTCCGTAAGGGAAACGTGAAGAAAAAGCCATCAATAAATAAGAATGTTTTCATATTAGTATAATAACATTTTCACGCTATTTGAAAAGCCCAGTAACTGGTTCAAAAAGCAACAGGCCCAGTTACTCTACCAAAAATAATATTTACTTTTGGGTAAGTATTTTTTTTATTTAAATAAATTTTCAACCTTAAAATCATCGAGATGGAGTTCCGGTTTGGCAATTAACTCAATTTTGTCGATTTTATTTACGTAACTATAAATTAGCGTATCCTTCAGATCCATAATTGACAATGGATTCGTTGTCATAGTTTTGAGCTCGGGCACATTTTCGTAGTTAGGATTCTTTTCAAACCCGTCTGTTTTTAGATAATAAGCCGCACCTCTCTTTTTTTCGTAATCGCCATATACCGAGGAGAAACTTGATTCCACCCAGTTAGCCATAACTAGCGGTTCGTCAAGTTCGTTGATAGTGACATGTCCGTAGTTCAAGGGCATTATGATTGCCTCGCCGGGCTTAACTCTTGAAATAATCACATCGCTGATCGACCCGTCCTTTTCGTGCTTTTGCATTAGATAGGTCGCTTGACCTGAAATCACATAGTAGAGCTCGGGATATTCAACGCCAGTTCCGGGTTTCTCGGGATGGTAGTGTCCTGAGGTTTTAATGAATTCTTCCCCAAGACTGTTCCGAGGAATAACTGTTAAGTCAAAGCGTTGTTTATTTTCGACTAGCTTTGCTTCGTCTTCTTGTTTGTGAACATTGCGATACATAAAATATGCTGGAGCGTTATCAAGTTTAAGGTTTTCATCGGCAGCGACAACGGATAGATCTGCCATGCTTCTAATAGATTCTCCATCGAATTTGACATCTGCGCCAAATTCAAGACGATTCTCCTTGTTGAGCGTGACCGATAGTCCTATTTTTTCACTTAAATCTATATTCACTTTTCCTCCACTAATAAAACCATCTTTTATTATAACTCCAACTCAATATTATTTTATTTAGTAATAACTATCAACCCCAACACCTTCATTTAAATATCGTATTTGTATATATACAGTAGTTTACAACAGAGCCGTCCTCGGATAAGATAAAGACAAACCTTTATATATAAATACGTCCTTGAAGGAGGGATAATCAATAAGGTAGCTTTGTTGATATTGGATGGTTTTGGTATAACCCCAGAAGTTACGGGAAATGCTGTTTTGAACGCTAAAACTCCGAATATTGATTTGATGGTAGAAAATTTCCCTAATTGCTTGCTAAAAGCTTCAGCCGAGGAGGTTGGGTTGCCGTGGGGTGAATTTGGAAGTTCAGAAGTCGGACACACAACAATTGGAATGGGAAGAATTGTTCTGCAAGACTTACCGCAGATAACTAAATCGATAACCGACGGCTCTATTGCAAAGAAGTCTAAATTGATAAAAATACTCAATTTAGTAGATCATGGCTCAAAAGTACATCTGCTTTTTCTGATGTCGAATGGAGGCGTGCATGGTCACATCAAACACCTATTGGGACTCGTAAAAATAATTAAAAGCCTTCGACCAAAGGCAGAGATCGTTTTGCACATTATTTGCGATGGAAGAGATGTCGGAGAAAAATCTGCTAATTTGTTTCTCGATCAAATAAAAAAAGAGGTTGGAAAACTGATAACTTTCGGCTCAATCATGGGGCGCTTCTACGCTATGGACAGGGATAAAAATTGGGACAGAACCCAAGTAGCCTATGATGCCATTACAAGAAAGGAAAACTCCATCGTAAAACCAGAAGATATTATTGCTGATAGTTACAAGACAGGAAAAACAGACGAATTCTTTGACCCTGTGTCATTAGGGGGAAAGGTTTTCGATCCCGTAAAAGATGTAATGATTTTTACGAACTACCGTTCCGACAGGGCAGTACAAATTACAAGAGCATTTGTCGATAAATCCCTGAAAGAAATTAAACGGACAAGTCTTTGTCAAAACTTTTTTTCGATGACGACATACGATGACAACCTCGGGCTGAACGTACTTTTTTCAAATATAGAACTTAATAATCCCGAGACTAACTCACTAACACTTCCCATAAGCGAAATAATCTCGAAAAATTCTCTCAGTCAACTTCACATTGCTGAAACCGAGAAGTTTGCACACATAACCTATTTCTTCTCTGGAGGAAATCGAACAAAGTTTCATCTAGAAGAGGATATTTTAATTCCAAGCAAAAAATTAGCCAGTTACGATGTTTTTCCACAAATGAGAGTAATAGAAATCTCAAACGAAATAATTAAAGCATCAAGCAAGGGATATAATTTTATCGCTGCTAATTTTGCTAACGGTGACATGGTCGGACATTCTGGAAATTTTGAGGCAACGAAAAAGGCCTTGACCATCTTGGACAATTCCCTGGGTAAGTGCGTTGGGGCGCTTCTACATAACGATTATGATGTTTTTATTACATCCGACCATGGTAATTGTGATGAGATGGTAGATTTTGCATCGGGCAAACCAAACAAGGAACACTCTTTGAGTCCTGTCCCATTTATTAACTGCAGTTTAAAAAGGAAAAAGAAACTCATCAATAAAGAGCACTTTTTTAACCAAGATCCGATTGGGATTTTGGCTGATATTGCACCAACAGTCCTAGATTCTTTGGGTATTAGTAAGCCGAAGGAAATGACAGGCATAAATTTAAAATCGATGATGAGCTAAATGAAAAAACTAGCATTAATTATTTTGGATGGCTGGGGAGTGGCTGCTAGCTGGGGGGGTAATGCTGTCTCAACTGCAAGACCGGCAAATTTTTATAAATTGCTTCGTACATACCCCAACACTACCGTGGAGGCATCGGGTACATTTGTGGGATTACCCGGAGATGAGGTAGGTAATTCAGAGGTCGGACATATGAATCTGGGATCGGGAAACATAATTGAACAAGCTGTTTCCGTAATCAATAAATCCATAGAGGATGGAGATTTTTTTAAAAATAAAGTCTTAATTGAAGCAATCCAGGGATCTAAACAAAAAGGAACTAATTTGCACTTACTTGGTATTCTCTCGGATGCAAGTATCCACGCTAATATTAATCATCTTTTAGCTCTGATTAAATTAAGCTGCGAACTAAAACATCAAAAGGTTTTCCTTCATCTATTTACAGACGGGAGAGATAATGCGCCATATCATGGGCTCGACTTGATTAATGAGGTTGAAAAAGCCTGTAACAAGAACGGCTGTGGCAAAATAGCTACAATAATGGGTAGGGTTATGCTTGACCGAAAAGGAAATTGGCTAAGAACATTAGCGGCTTACAACGCCTTACTGTTTGGCACAGGAAGGAAGTCCACAAACGCCCTTTCCGCAATGTCTCAAGCATATAGAGAGGGTGAAACAGACGAATATTTATCTCCGATAATAATTAACAATACAGCTCGATTCCAAGACGATGACACGTTAATATTTTTCAATTTCAGATCTGATCGCACTAGACAAATGACGCAAGCGCTGATGAGCAATAACTTCAATAGATTCAAAAGAAACAAGACTGTAAAGTTAAATTTAATAACATTTATTCCCTATGGAATCGAAAAAGAACTAAACATTCCATCTAAGTCTGTCTTCGCTCCAAAACCGATCGACAATACTATTGGAGGTTTTTATGCGATTAATAATTTAAAGCAATTTCATATTGCGGAAACTGAGAAATTTGCTCATGTTACTTTTTTTATTAATGGCAATAGACAGTCACCGTATAAACTTGAGGATAGATTGTTAATACCATCCCCTTCTGTTGCTTCTTATGCGCAGAAACCGCAGATGTCTGCAGAGGGAGTAAAAAATACTTTAGTTTCACATATTAAGAATTCTGATTATCACTTTTATATCTGCAACTTTGCAAACGGTGACATGGTGGGACACACCGGAGACTTCAGGGCAGCATTAGCTGCGGTATCAACCATAGACGCTCTCTTAAAAGAGCTGGCGCAGGTTTGTCTGGATACTCAGACTACCTTGGTTATTACTGCCGATCATGGCAACGTGGAACAAATGGTGAACCCCGTTTATGGCGGAATTGATACAGAACATACTAATAATCCGGTTCCCTTCATAATCGTTGATCAAGACAAGTCAATTAGAATTAAAAATGGTGGCAGATTAAGTAATGTGGCTTCGACTTGTTTAAAATTATCGGGATTTGAAAGCCCAAAATATTTTGATGAATCTTTAATTTGAAAAATCGTTGAAAAACAGGAGTAGTTGTGGTAAAATCTGTTACTAGTTGATGGGCTCGTAGCCCCGACGTGAATACAGATAACAATCGTAAAATAAATATGTTTGGGCTCGTAGCTCAGCGGTAGAGCATCTGCATGGCATGCAGGAGGTCGCTGGTTCAAATCCAGTCGGGTCCACCAGAAATTTCCGACAGGCAGTTTACTGCCTGGCAGAAATTTAGTTGGGGCAGATGTATTTGAAGCCGGAGGCGCGACGGCGCCGAGGCCGGCCGGAGAGCCGAGCTAGCAAGCGAGGACTCGATGGCAAATCCAGTCGAAAAAAAATGTATATTTAGACAATGAAATACAATCACAAAAAAATAGAGAACGAAATTCAAAGGTTTTGGAAAGATAATAAAACTTTTGAGTGTAATTTAGATAAAGACAAAGAGAAATATTATATTTTAGATATGTTTCCCTACCCTTCCGGAGAAGGTCTCCATGTCGGCCATGCAAAGGGCTACAGTGCCTCCGATGCTATAGCTCATTATATGAGGTTGAAGGGTTATAATGTTTTACATCCAATGGGATGGGACGCTTTTGGACTACCGGCTGAAAACTATGCGATCAAGGTCAAAAAGAATCCACAGGAAGTCGTCAAGACAAATATAAAAAATTTTAAGGAGCAATTAAAGTCACTTGGTTATTCGTATGATTGGTCGCGAGAAATTGACACAACTGACCCACAATATTACAAGTGGACACAATGGATTTTTCTAAAATTGTTTGAAAAAGGCTTGGCTTATCAAGACGATATTGAAATAAATTTTTGTCCTTCATGTAAAACCGGTCTCGCCAATGAAGAGGTTCAAAGTGGTGAATGCGTGAGGTGCCATACGCGTGCGGAGAGGAAAAAACTCAAACAGTGGGTATTAAAAATTACCGAATATGCCGACCGGCTTTTGGATGATATTGACGAACTGGACTGGCCCGAAGCAATCAAAGAGATGCAGAGAAACTGGATAGGTCGCAGTGAAGGAAGTAATATTCGTTTTGATGTCATTGCGAGCGCCATGCCTGCCGGCAGGCAGGAAGCAAAGCAATCTTGTGAAGGGATTGCCGCGTCGCCTGATTGTCATCAGCCTCCTCGCAATGACAATGCGGGTAGCATTGAGGTTTACACTACCCGTGCCGATACTTTATTTGGCTGTACCTATGTTGTCCTTGCGCCAGAGCATAAATTAGTTAAATCATTACAAGATAAGATCTCAAATTATAGCGAAGTCGAAGAATACATTGAGAAAATCAAGAACAAATCTGATCTTGAAAGAGCCGAGCTTGAGAAGGAAAAAACTGGGGTCAAGCTTGAAGGAGTTATGGCTATCAACCCAATCAACGGTAATGAAATAAAAATCTGGATTGCCGATTACGTTTTAGAATCTTATGGTACGGGCGCCGTAATGGCAGTTCCTGCGCATGACGACAGAGATTATAAATTTGCCAAAAAATACAATATCGAAATAATTGAAGTAATTCAAAGTGCAAAAATCAAAGATCAAAATAACAATTTAAAATTAAAAGATCCGGAAGAAGCATTTATCGATTACGGTGTTTTGATTAATTCCGAAGAATTTGATGGGCTGACTTCCGAAGATGCCAAAAAGAAAATTACTGAAAAACTTATTGATAATGGTCACGGAAAATTTGCGATAAATTACAAACTCCGCGACTGGGTGTTTTCGAGACAAAGGTATTGGGGTGAACCGATCCCGATCGTGCACTGCGAAAAATGCGGAGTGGTTCCTCTTGACGAAAAAGATTTGCCATTAGAGCTTCCTGAGATCGAAAGTTACGAGCCAACCGGGGATGGAGAATCTCCTTTGGCCAAAATTGATAGTTGGGTCAATACAAAGTGCCCAAACTGTAGTGGACCGGCAAAAAGAGAAACTGACACTATGCCTAACTGGGCAGGTTCCTCTTGGTACTACCTTAGATTTACCGACCCAAAAAATAACAATGAGCTGATTTCTGAAAATGCCGATAAATACTTCTTGCCCGTAGATTTTTATATTGGTGGAGCAGAACACGCGGTTTTACACCTGCTGTACGCCAGATTTTGGCATAAATTCCTCTTTGATATAAAGGCAGTTAAAAGTGTGGAGCCATTCAAAAAACTCAGGAATGTTGGCTTGATACTGGGTCCCGATAATCAAAAGATGTCTAAGTCCAAGGGAAACGTAGTAAACCCCGATGGGTTAGTTGATGAGTACGGTGCTGATGCCTTGAGGATGTACGAGCTATTTATTGGCCCATTTGATCAAAGTGCTACTTGGAATACTAAGGGTATAAAAGGAACAAGAAAGTTTTTAGAAAAAATTTATAGTAACTTTAAACCACAAAAAAGCAATTCATCTGCCGATCTTCAAGGGCTGACAAATAACATAACAGAGAAAATTGAAAAGAACTTATTCAACACCGGTGTATCTGATCTGATGAAGTTTTCAAACGATAACGACATCAGCAAACTGGGTAAATCGCAGTGGAATGAATTTCTTACGCTTCTCACGCCCTTTGCGCCCCACATGAGTGAGTCTTTGTTTTTGCAATTAAATGAAAAATCCATCTTTCATAGTAGTTGGCCTGAAGTTAGGGTTGTTTCAAAAATTCCAATATATTCTGTCCAAATAAATGGAAAATTCAGAGCTTTGCTTAACTTCGAAGGGGAAGAAGAAAATATCGTAGGAGAGGCAAAAAAACTCGATAATATAAAGAAACACTTAGTTGGCAGAACAATTAAAAAAACGATTTTTGTAAAGGGCAAAATAGTAAACTTTGTAGTATAAAACTAATAATCATCCCGTAAAAAGGACTTTCCGCTGATGGCGCAGCCAAACGGAAGGAAAGGTAAATATGGCAGAACCAAAAAAAAGAATGACATCGACGAGGTCCGGAAACAGACAAAGTAAGGATGCGCTTCGCGAAAAAACTCTCATTGTCTGTACGAACTGCAAAAATAAGACAATCCCGCACAAGGTATGCTTCAATTGTGGGTTCTACAAAGGTAAAAAAGTAGTCGATATCAAATCAGATATAATTAAGAAGAAAAAAGTGGAAGAGCAACTCAAAGAAGACAAAGACAATGAATAGGCACTACGCCCGAGTAATAACGCTCCAATCGCTTTATGAATCAGACTTCAGGCATGACGCGAAAATTTCAGTCTTATTCGAGCGACATATTAAAAATATCAACGAAGACCCCGAAAACAGTGACTTTGGTAAGAAGCTGGCTCAAAAAACACACGATAAACAATCAGATTTAGATAAGGACATAGAAAAATATGCTCCAGATTGGCCAATTAACCAGGTTGCAATTATCGATAGAAATATATTAAGAATGGCAATTTGTGAGCTATACGAGTTCGATACACCCCCTAAAGTAGTCATAAATGAGGCAATAGAATTAGCTAAATCCTTCGGATCGGAAACGTCTTCAAAGTTTGTTAATGGTGTACTTGGCTCGGTTTATAGGAATTGTGATAAATACCAAAGCGAGGATAAATAAAATGAACAAAGAAATAATGACAAAGCTAGAGGGACTTGAGAAAGAGATGGGAATCGATTTTAAAAACAAGCAGCTCCTAAATAAAGCTTTTGTTCATCGATCATTTCTTAATGAAAACAATACTGCAAACGAAAGCAATGAAAGGTTAGAGTTTCTCGGAGATGCTGTTTTGGAACTTATTATCACTGAATTCTTGTATGAAAAATACAAGAAAAACGAAGGTGAACTTACTGCAATTAGAAGCGCCCTAGTAAGAGGAAAGAATCTCTCCGATATAGCTGACACACTTGGTTTGTATGATTATCTACTTCTTTCGATTGGAGAAAAAAAATCCTCGCAAAAAGCAAAGAGTTTAATACTTGCCAATACTCTCGAGGCTTTGATAGGGGCAATTTACCTTGATCAGGGGTATGAAACAGCAAAACAATTTATAATTGAAAATGTTGCTAGCAATGTTGATACGGTGCTTAGGGAGAGGTTATATATCGATTCTAAGAGTGAGCTTCAAGAAAAGGTTCAGGAAATCCACAAGCTGACCCCGCACTATAAAGTCATAAAAGAAAAAGGTCCTGATCACAATAAGAATTTTACCAGCGGAGTCTTTGTTGGTGAGGACTTAGTCACAGAAGGTGAAGGAAGTTCAAAGAATTTGGCGGAACAGGACGCTGCGACTAAGGCATTAGTTAAACTTTTTGGGTAAGCAATCTTTTGACCTTTCTGTACGATATTCCAGCTCTAAATTGAGGCCAGTCGCTTGGGAATAGTTCAATAGGTAGTTTCGGCTGTGATTTTAGTATAAGAGCGTATTCAAAAATTATCTTTTTAACTTCGAAAGAGTCTCTTATACGCTGCTTTAGGAAAATTTCGGCTTTGTTAATAAATTGATATATATCTTGCTTTGATGAATCAAAATTCCAAAGAGTTTGAAGTTCTTCTTTGGTTATGCCCGTTGAAATCTCGTTTGACTCTATGATTAGTATTTTTTTGAAAATTCCTGACTTTTTAGAAAAGATCGTTAATCTACTGCTTATATCAAGTGGCGATATCCATAATCCATTAAAAACCATCTTAGCTCCTTTTTCTTCTAGAAACCTTCTAAGTTTATCCCTTAAGGATCGTTTTGGCTCTGGAATTGAAAAAGAAACAAATCTCCATTTTCCGTCCCAATGGATAGTCTTTTCGTGAAGATAGTCTAGCGTGTTATTTAACAGATTTTGTCCCTCCTTTGAGATTTTTATAACTGAATTTGATTTTTCAACCAGCTTCATTGCCTCCATTTTTCCCAATATTCCCCTCAACACTGCCGGTGATAAAAATTTTAAATCATCAAGAGAAGCCTCTTTGCGGTCTTCGATAAATATTAAGAGTTGATAAAGTGGTGATAATTGCATATAAAGAAAGTAACACAAAATTCACGATCGTCAATAGACTAGTGACAACTCGTAGATTTTGGGATTATCATGGCTGATTAAAGGTGTATGATTGAAAGCCCCATTCGAGAAGCTTCTTCATCTCCTCGGCACTTGCTGAGACAGTTGAATTTAGAGTGTTTAGAACTACACCCACTATCCTGTTGCTGTCCTTCTCGGCAGCACTGACAAGCGTGTGTCCTGCATCTGGCGTGAATCCGGTCTTTCCGCCAATAATCCCATCCATGGGGATCTCTCCCGTGGTTAATCGGTTCGAATTTTTAAGTTCATGTATCTCGCTGCCATCGACTGATGTAACCGTTTTTTCTGAGGTTGAAACTATTTTTGTAAAGTCGTTACGGCTCAGGCCATATGAAAATAATATTGCGATATCACGAGCCGAGGAGTGCCCTGTATCGTCCAGTCCAGCCGGATCTTTAAATTCAGTATTTTTAAGGCCAAGCTCTTTGGCTTTTTCATTCATTGCTTTTATAAACTCCTCCTGAGATGTTTTGAAGGTTGCAAGAGTTTTTGCTGCATCGTTTCCAGAGCTCATCAATAGACAGTACAGTAAATTCTCAACAGTAATCTTTTCACCTTCTTTAAGAAATACCTTCGATCCAATTACTTCCGTCTGGTCTTTCTTTATTTCGACAATTTCATCTAGCTCAAACTTGTCTAGCGTAATAATAGCTGTCATTATTTTGGTAATACTGGCGATAGGAACTGGTTTTTCGGGATTTTTTACATAAAGCGGATACTTTGTTTTTGCATCTATTAAAACTACTGAATCAGCGTAAATTCTCGGATCAACAGATGTTGGATCTTTGGTTGGATTTTGGTAAATTTTAACTGTTTTTTCAAGGTAAAAATTATTGACAGAAGACCCGAGTACACTACCATTTTTATTATTAGAAAACCCAATAAAATAAATAGTTAGGGCCAAAACTAAAAATAATAATACAACAATGTAAATTTTTTTCATTTTTTGTTCTGCTCAACTTTCTTACTTGAAAAGAAGAACTCGAGTAAAACTACTGCGATAATGAAAGTTATTGCTGAAATAAAATTCAGCACATTTAACGCCGAAAAAGAAATAAGTCCTACGATAACAAGTGAGAAGAATAGCGACCTTCGTATTACAAGCGTTTTATTTAGGGTTTTAGATTTTGTTCTTTTGATCAGGATATAGACCAACGAGGTAAGCGCAAAGATAAGAGTCAGTAAGCTTATGAAGAAAGTTGCAACAATTAGATTACTGGACCCTATAGGGTTCGTATTAAATAAAATAACAAATAGAAGGCCGGATGAGATCAAAATTAACGAAAATAAACTAAAGTTTAACATCGGTTTCTTTCACACATACAATTTTCACTTTCGGGATGTACTTGCTGCTGAACATTTTCTTAAATATCTCTGAGATATCGCGTCTGTCATTGATTATACTATTTTCTAGTTTTTTTTCATTCTGATGGATAGGGCATGATATATAAACAAACGCTGTTTTACTATCTTCGCTAAGGTTTACATCAATAATATGAACCAAGCCCAGCTTCTCGATATTTTGGCTTAAATAAATGTCGACTGAGTGCTTAATATATTCTGTAAGTTTTTCTCGCCTAATGCTTTTTTGCATTTATCTCTTGGCCCACTGAGGAGCTTTCCTGGCTCTCTTAAGGCCTGGCTTTTTGCGCTCTTTTTCTCTTGGATCGCGCGATAAAAGATTTTCCTTTTTCAGGGTTTTAGAGGCCTCCTCTGATGTTTTAGAGACAGCCCGCGAGAGACCCAGTCTGATTGAGTCTAGTTGAGAGCTTGTTCCACCTCCTGAGACGATGTAAGACACGTCATATTTTTTCTCAAGTCCCAATAATTTTAGAGGCTCCATGATGTAAGATAGTTCTTTTTCTGAAAAAACATTAGTAGGTTTTTTTGTGTTAATGAGTTTTCCAGTACCTTTAAAAACCCTTACTTGGGCTTTCGAGCTCTTTCTTCTTCCTGTGCCAAATTGGTATTCAGCTTTCTTTACCATGTTGTTTGAAAATTAGTTTCTTTATCATCTGGTCGGCTAGTTTATTCTTAGGCAGCATGCTTTTAACGCATTTTCTGAACAATCCCTTAGGATTTGATTTATATTCATCCTCAAGTGAGTATTCTTTTAAATTACCTATATAGCCACTGTGTTTAAAATACTTTTTATTAATCATTTTCCTACCGCTAAATTGAAGTTGATCTACATTTTCGACTTCAACCTGAATTTCGGGTAGTTTATTTGGCGAATAATCGGTCAAATGCTTGCCAATAATAAGTTTCGCAACCTCTGATGCTGCCCTACCAAGCGCCATGTTTTTAACATCGATTGAAATTTTGGTCATTTCTTATCTTTCTCGGGGCTTTTTTTATCTTTTATGGTTGCAGGGCTTGATTTTGACAGTTTCACAATCACAATATTTGCTCCGTCCCCCAACCGTTTTGAGAGCTTGTAAATTGCAATACCTTCGAACAAATCCTTGTTGTCATATGCTTTTTCACGCGCCCCACCATATAACTGGCTGTGGATGTATCTTTTAAGGTTAACCTCATTTTTTTCTGTTTTGATTTTACTGATAAGCCTTTGTCCATCTTGCTTAAGGGCTTTTGCTTTTGCAGAAGTGGTTTTGACTTCTTCAAACAAAATTAACGACGATAGCAAGTTTTTTACTAGACGTTTTTTTTGTTGTGACTTTCTGGAAAGCTTTATCTTCTTCATCGTTATTAAGACTTCTTCTTAGCTTTAGTCGTTTTTTTAGTTTTGGTTTTGATCGTTTTCTGTTTCTTCGCTTTTTTTGACGGCGTAGCAAGATCACTCATAGCAGAAGAGATAACACTCAAGTGTTCATTAACTATCTTGCATGCTGTATCGAGCGACTCTTGTGGGGACAATGAACCGTCGGTAGTAATTTCAATTATGAGCTTGTTGTAGTTGGTCATTCCACCTACGCGAGCATTTTCAACATCGAATCGTACCTTTTTCACCGGAGTATATATGCTGTCAACCATTATAGTTCCGATTGGAAGTTTTTCTTCAGTTCTTTTCTCTACAGGAATATAACCCCTGCCTTTATCAACCTCGATGGTTAAATCAATTTTTCCACCTTTCTCAAGTGTTGCAAGATGATGATTTACCGAGACTATTTCAACGTCTGAAGACTTTTTGAAATCATTTAAGGTCACATCCTTGGGGCCCTTGACCGACAACTCGAGTTTGGCACTACCAACATCATTCAATCGAAACCTTGCCATTTTCAAGTTTAAAATGAGATCTACAATATCTTCCTTCATACCTTTGAGGGTGGAATATTCATGATCTACGCCTTCGATTTTGACACTTTTTATCGCATATCCTTCCAGGGAGGAAAGTAATACTCTTCTTAAGCTATTGCCGATCGTTACACCATACCCCGGAAGTAACGGCTCAATTTCAAATACCCCCGTGTTGCCTTCGTCGCTTAAGGTTGAGTTAATTTTGAGCAGACTCAAATCGGGCAAAATATAATCCATGATCTCTCCTATTATCTTGAATAAAATTCAATAATTAGTTGTATATCCAAATTAGATAAAATGTTTTCTGTATCGACTTCTGCAACTATTTCAACTTCTTTGAAATCTTTAGAATACTTGATGAATTCTGGAACATCTTTCTTTGTATCTATTTTTTTATTGGTTTTAAGCGTCAGTGTATCAATTATTTTTGTTTGTAGCGAAGGAGACTTTGATATTCTACCATTTACGGCGATATTTCCGTGTGCCACAATTTGTCTGGCTTCTCTGCGACTTGTGGCCCATCCGGCTTTATATACAACGTTGTCGAGTCTATTTTCTAAAAGTTTTATCAATTCCGATCCGGTTGAGTGACGAGTTTTTCTTGCTAGGGCAAAATAGTTCGCCATCTGTTTTTCGGTTACACCATAAATTGCACGAGCCTTCTGTTTTTCAAGCAGTTGTCTAGAGTAATCAGATCCTTTTCTTGGACGTCTCTTATTTCCGACCTGCCCCGGGGCATATGGTCTCTTTGTAACAGGACAACTCGGAAGATTACACTTTTCGCCCTTTAAAAAGAGTTTTTCACCAACGCGTCTGCAGATTCTACATTTATCAAGTTTTTGCATATTATACTCTCCTGGGCTTCTTAGCTCTGCACCCATTGTGTGGAATTGGCGTTTGATCTTTTATCTTTGTTATTTTAAACCCGCCTCCTGCAATTGCTCTGAGGGCCGAATCTCTTCCGGTTGAAATTCCTGAAATATAAACCTCGATTTCGGACACTCCCGATTCATGCATCTTGTCGATTAATATTTTGGCTGTTTGTGTCGCGGCAAATGGAGTGGATTTTTTTGTCCCTTTGAAACCCGCTGTTCCGGTTGACGACCATGCAAATACATTTCCCTGTTTATCCGTTGCGCTCATGATTGAGTTATTGAAAGACGAACTAATGTAAACTTTAGCGTGTGGAATGTTCTTGATCTTTTTTTTTGAAGTCTTTTTAACCATTTTATGTCTTCTCCGCTGATTTCTTTCTTCCCGATCCTACTGTTATTTTTTTCCCTCGTTTGGTTCTTGCATTTGTCTTTGTTCTTTGACCGTGAACGGGCAGGTTTTTAATATGTCTCAGTCCTCGGTAGGTTCCAATATTTTTAAGTCTCTTTAAATTGTTCGTAATCCCGACTCTTAAATCCCCTTCTACCACATAATCCTTTTCTATGATGTTTCTGATTTGCTCGATTTGAGGTTCTGTTACGCTGGAAAGCTTTTGCGATTCGTCAAGTTTGAGTGAAGAGAGTATCTTTTTAGAAGTAGATAAACCGATCCCCTCAATAGAGGTCAGTGCTATTACAGCCCTTTTGTTTTCCGGTAAATTAACTCCTGCTATTCTTGTCATAATTAACCTTGCCTCTGTTTATGACGAGGATTCTCGCAAGATACAATAATTTTAGTTGAGGATTTTTTCCCTCTTCGCCTAACAATCTTGCACTTATTACAGATTTTTTTAACCGAAGGTCTAACTTTCATCTTTTATCAATCCTTCTTTTTATCCTACCCTTGGTTAGGTCATAAGGAGTCATTTCGACAAGAACCCTATCTCCTTCTACCAGTTTTATATAATGCATACGCATCTTGCCGCTCAGGTGCCCCATTATTTCCTGTCCCGAATCCAAGGCAATTTTAAAAAGGGCATTAGGTAATGCCTCTATTACTTCACCCTCGAATTCTATAATATCTTTATCTGGCATTCACCCTTAACAAAATCTTTACTTATATATTTTATCATTTCTTCTCTATTATGTCAATATTTTGGAGCCATTTTGCGTAACTACTATCGTGTGTTCAAAGTGAGCTGCAAATGATCCGTCAACTGACTTTATAGACCAACCATCATGCGATAATTTGACTTTGCCGGTGCCAAGAGTTGCCATAGGTTCAATAGCCAGAACCATCCCCTCTTTTATGGTTTCTCCGTCGCTTGGATTACCGTCTGACTTAATAGATGGCTCTTCGTGAAGATCCTTCCCTATCCCATGGCCTGATAGGGTCAGCACAGGTGATAAATTATACTTTTTAAGGACTTTTCCCGTAATTTTCTCGATCTCTCCCACCCTAACGCCTGGTTTTATGAATCTCACCGTTTGCTCTAGCGCAGTTTTGACCCCATTCATTAATCTCAAGTGATCTTTGTTTGGTCTGCCTACAAATACGGTTTTTGCGGTATCAGAGTGATATCCATCTAGTTCAACACCCAGGTCAACCTTCACCATGTCCCCAGAGGCAATTTTTCTGTTGTTAGGAAGCCCATGAACCAATTCGTCATTTAAGGAAACACAAATAGAGGCAGGATAGCCCTTGAAGCCCAAAAACGAGGGCTTTCCGCCACGTGACACAATGATCCTGTTTGCTATTTTATCAAGATCAAGCGAATTTACCCCGGGTTTAACGTTTTTTATTACTTCTTTTAGAGCAAAAGAGGCGACCCTGGCCGATTTGGCTATTTTAGAGATTTCATCCTTTTCTTTAACAATTATCATAATAGATCATCATAACTTCTCATTGCGAGTTGAGCTTTGAGTGTTCGCACTATCTCTAGGGTAACCGATACGATAATTAGGATTCCGGTTCCTCCTATTGTCAAAGTTTGTATACCCGTTGCCTGTGTTAATAGAATGGGAAAAAGCGCGACAACAGCCAAGAATAGAGCTCCGGGAAATGTTACTTTGTAAATAATATTTGATAGATATGCTGCGGTTTGTGTGCCGGGCCTAACTCCCGGTATGAACCCGCCTTGTTTTTGAAGATTTTCGGCCATTTGTTTCGGCTGAAAAATAATCGATGTGTAAAAGAAAGTAAATGCAAATACCAACACGAAAAATGTTATTCCATAAAATAGATTGTCGGAAAATATTCTGGTGACTTGAGTTCCAATGTTTTGTAGCGCTTCGCTTTTGGCAGTTTGGAGCATTTGTGATGCTACATTTGGGACAACAAGCAAGCTGGTTGCAAAAATTATTGGAATAACACCTGCTGCATTTGCTTTGATTGGAAGATATGAGTCAATTTTCCCAAGCGACCTACCGGCCCTTATCCGTCTGGCGTAACTTACGGGTACCCTTCTTTCTGCCTCATTTACGAAGACTATAAAGGCAATCATCGCTACAAATGCTAATATAATTTCGGCAGCGATTAAGTATTGATTTTCTATAATCTGGGCGGTTGCTGCTATCTGATTAGGAAGTCCGGCAATTATTCCAACGGAAATTATCAGCGAAATCCCGTTTCCAATACCTTTTTCCGATAGTATCTCTCCAAGCCACATAAGAAAAACACTTCCCGCTGCAGCGCTGACTATCACTAGGGCCAAGTCGGCAGAGGTTAAAGCCGAGAGGACGTTCTGGGATTGAAGAATCCTTATCAATCCGTATGCTTCAACAACAGCCAGGGGAACGGATAAGTATCTAGTGTATTGGTTGATCTTTTGTTTGCCGTACTCCCCTTCCTTTTGTAGTGCTTCCAAAGAGGGAATTGCCATTGTGAGGAGTTGAAAAACTATCGAAGAGGTTATATACGGTCCAACTCCAAGCATCACAAGCGAGAAACGGCTTATCGAACCACCTGAAAAAAGATCAAGCATTCCCAAAACTTGATTATTTTCAAAGAAATTCTGTAGGCCGGTTGTGTCAACTCCCGGCAGTGGAACATGGGACAGAAACCTATATATTAAAACAATCAAACCCGTGAAAAGAATTTTATTCCTTAGATCTTTTAAGGTGAAAATTCTTTTAAGAATTGAAAGATTTATCATTTCTCCCTTGGTTTTGAAAATATAATCGAATTATCGAATGTGATTTTTGCTTTAAGAGATTTAAGAGAGAATATTTTTAGCGGTTTTTCTTTTTCTGATATTTTCAGTTTGTCCAATATTTCTTTCTTTGTGACCTTTTCCCCGTCTTTAAACAGTCCATTCAATCTACCAGCGTTTAGGGAGATGTATTTTTGTTCTCTGGCTTTAAAACCCTTTGCTTTTGGCAAGCCGATATAAAACTTGGTCTGTCCTCCGTTTTTAAGAACAGTCGATGCACCTGCACGGGATTTTTGTCCGTTCATACCTCGAGCAGAAGTTTTGCCTTTTCCGGACGACGGACCTCGGCCCAGTCTTTTTGTTCTTTTAATTACCTTAACAAGTTTAATCATTTTGCACCTTCAGATGAGATATCGAGAGCTTTCAAGGTCGCTCTGGCAATATTGATTTTATTGTTCGATCCATAAGACTTACTGACGAGATTCTTAATTCCGGACAACTCGCATACACTTCGCACTACTCCGCCAGCAATGATTGAAGTACCTTCGGGTGCCGGCTTTAACAGAATTTTTGCTGCGTTTAATGCGATTTCTACTTCCTTGCCTATAGACCCCCCTTCAGTTAAAAATATCTTGTGTAGTTTCTTCTTTGCCTGAGATGTGCCTTTTTTTATAGAAATCGAAACATCGGTTGCTTTTCCAAGCCCCATTCCGACTTTACCGTTTCTGTCGCCAACTATAACGAGCGCACGGAAGGAGATTCTCTTCCCACCCTTAACCGTACGACTAACACGGCTTATCTCGATTACTTTCTCTTCAAATACTTTTTCTTCAGACATATTTTTATCCTTAAAAGTTTATACCCGATTTCCTGAGTCCTTCAGCGAAGGATTTAACTGATCCATGATATCTTGAGCCATTTCTATCAAATGTGATCTTAGATACTTTATTTTCTATCAAGCTCTTACCAAAATCTTCGCCATGCGTGAACGCTTGTTTTGATGGCTCAGATTTGTCTTTAAAGTAATATTTTCTACCAATCAAAGTCTTACCAGCATCTATTAACTGAGCCTCAATAGCCATATTTGACTTGTATATTTTTAATGTTTGTCTCATATTACTCTCCGGCACTCTTTACAGCTTTTCCAACTTTTCTTATAACTTTCTCTCCTACATATTTTATTCCCTTACCCTTGTAAGGCTCTGGTTTTTTTACGGCTCTAATGTCTGCTGCGATCTGACCAACCAGTTGTTTATCGATACCCGAAACGCTGATTATATTCTTTTTGACTTCTAAGTCAATTCCTTCTGGTGCAGTTATCTCAACTTCATGCGAGTAGCCAACTTTTAGCTTTAAAACATTTCCTTCAACCAGCGCTCTGTATCCGACTCCAACCAGCTCGAGTTCCTTTTTGAACCCTTCGCTTACTCCGACGATGGCATTGTAAATCAAGCTTCTCATTAAGCCATGAATGGATTTGGCTAGTTTTAATTCGTTCTTTCTACTTACTTTTAAAGTGTCTTTCTCAACCGCAACCTCTACGAGGGGATGTAGGTTAACGAGAATTTTCTTATCTTGCGACTTAACTTCAAGAACTTGGCCATTCAAGCTGACCTCGACCGCTTCTGGAATCTCAATAATTTTATTGCCAATTCTGCTCATTTTAATAAACCTCGCATATTAACTCTCCGCCAGTACCCGATTTCTTTGCATTTCTTCCACTTAATACTCCCTGGGGCGTGGAAAGAATTACTAATCCATAGCCCTTGGGAAATGTTATGTTTTTGCTTTTAACGTATTCTCTTCGCCCAGGCCTTGAAAGTCTGCGAATTTTAGTAAAATCCTTGCTCGCTCCAGTTAAATCGATACTTATACTGAGCTCCTGTTTTGAATAAGTGCCTATATAGCCCTCGGTCTTTAAAACTTCCAATATCCCCATCTTTATTTTTGAATATGGCAAATTAAGGGATGCTTTTCCAGCATTTTTTGCGTTTGATATTCTTGTTAATAAATCCGAAATTGTATCATTCATATATTTTACCTATTATCTTACCACGAAGATTTTGTTACTCCCGGAATCTCACCCTTCATAGCTAATTCCCGAAAACAGATTCTGCATATACCAAACTTCCTCATATAGCTTCGTGTTCTGCCACATTTACCACATCTCCTTATCAAGCGAGATGAGAATTTTGGTTTTTTATTTGCTTTTTCGATTAATGCTTTTCTTGCCATGATTCTTTCTTTATTTATTAGCGATATTGTTTCAGGTTACCTTATTTGAAAATGAATCCTACAGATGTTAGGAATTTAACAACACTTTCCTTGTCGTGTCTGTTTTTTATTGAGAACGTAATTCCCATACCCCAAACTTCCTTAACATCATCTTGCTTGATTTCTGGAAAATCTATGTGCTCCCTGATCGAGATGGTTAAATTAGATGTGCTGTCAAATGATTTCTGGCTAATTCCATCAAAACTTCTCGACCTCGGAAGTACAATATTGACCAGTTTTTCTATAAAGTCCCACATTCTTTTACCACGAAGGGTTACCTGATACGCAATCATTTGTCCTTCACGCAACTTAAATCCCGAAATAGACTTTTTTGCAATGTTCTTTTTTGGTTTTTGAGAGGTGATCAAGGCGAGTTCTTTTTCGATGGTCTCAAGCACGTCTTTTCTGTCAATAAACGGCCCCAGTCCAACAGTAACTATTACTTTTTCGATATTGGGCAGACTCATCAAATTAAACCCAGACTCTTTTGCAAGAGCTGGAAGAATCTCTTTATTTACTCTTTCATTTAACTTCATTGACTGACTCCTTGCATTTAACGCAAATCCTTGTTTTTTCCTTTTTGCTACCGGTATATTTTACTCGCGTCGATTTGTTACAGGATGAGCAAAGAAAATTAAGATTGGACAGCGCAATAGGCATATTCTTGTCGATAACCCCGCCTTGAGGGTATTTGTTTGACGGTTTGATATGGGCTTTATAAATATTAATTCCGTCAACTATAGCTTTGTTTTTGTTTTTATCAATTTTAATAATCTTCCCGGTTTTACCCCGATCTTTTCCACTCCTTACTATGACTTGGTCGCCAGTTTTAAACTTCATTTTATATTACTTCCTGAGCCATTGAGACAATCTTCAAATAGCCTCTTTCTCTAATTTCTCTTGCGATCGGGCCGAAAATTCTTGTTCCTTTGGGTGTTTTATCATTGTTAATTAATACCGCAGCATTTTCATCAAACCTGATAGATGACCCGTCACGCCTATGGTAATTTTTTTTCTGCCTTACGATCACAGCTCTGTGCATTTCTTTCTTTTTTGCAATTCCTCGTGGATTAGCGGACTTTACTGAAACTACGCAAACATCACCGAGCTGGGCGAATTCGCTGTATCCGCGGTTCAAAACTCGAATACACATTATTTCGCGTGCACCTGTATTGTCTGCTACCTTTAATCTTGTATTTGGTTGTATCATTTTATTATTCTTACTACCTTAAATCTTTTTCGTTTTGATACCGGTACGCATTCTTCAACTTCCACATTCATGCCAATTTCTGTGCTCGAACCCGAGTCGTGACACAGATATTTCTTATTCTTTTTGATTGTTTTACCATAAAGCTTGTGCCGGGCTTTATATGTATGCAAAACACACACTGTGTCGGTGCTTTTTGAAACTACCTGTCCAATAATTCTTTTTTTAGCCATTATTTTCCTTCTACTTGATCGCTAACTTTTTCATTTATAACAGTCTCTATCTGCGCAATGTCTCTTCTTAATTTTTTCGTTGTGTTGGAATTCTTTTTACCACTATGTGCAAGTTTAGCAATTTCATCAATTAAATGCTTTCTTGCTTTTTCGGCATCAGTATTTAATTTTCGAATTTCAACTGTCCTTAATTCTTTTACATTTTTCATTACTGTTTCTCCAAGAATACTGTTTTGACCGGTAATTTACTTGAGGCTAATCTCATGGCTTCTTTAGCTGTTTCTAGATTTACCCCATCCATCTCAAAAAGAATTCTCCCGGGTCGAACAACACAGACAAAATGATCGGGAGCTCCTTTTCCGCCACCCATTCCGACTTCAACTGGGGTTGCGGTAACCACTTTATCAGGAAAAATTCTAACCCAGATCTTACCGCCTCTTTTGCAGTATCGTGTCATTGCTCGCCTAGCAGCCTCAATCTGTCTTGAAGTGACCCAACTTCTCTCAATTGACTTGATGGCAAACTTACCAAAATCAATCTTGCTGCCTCTGATGTCAAGGCCGGGCATTTTACCCCTGAAGTGCTTCCTGTGTTTAAGTTTTTTAGGTATTAACATTACTGAACCTTTTCACCCAGATTTATCCAAACCTTTATTCCTACGATGCCATATGTCGTGATTGCATCGTGCCTAGCAAAGCTTATGTCACACCTCAAAGTTGAAAGCGGGATAGATCCGTATTTGAAAACCTCTGCACGGGAAATTATTGCTCCATCAAGTCTGCCTGCAACTCTTATCATCGCACCCTTGGCTCCTGTATCTTTAACTCTTTGGAGAGCTTGCTTTGATGCTCTTCTAAATGGCATTCTTTTCGAAATCTGCATTCCGATCGTCTGTGCTACAACGGCACTATCAAGGTCGGGCTTTTTAATTTCGACTATCTCAAGTTTGAATTTTTCATTAATAATCCTTGCAAGGCTTAGCCTTAATGACTCCAGTTGTTTTCCGCCTCTTCCAATTAAGACACCAGGCCTAGCAGTATGAATTACCACATCCAATCTTCCCACGCCTCTCTCGATGTAAACTTCGGATATCCCGGCCTGGGGACCCGTTTTTTGTTTAATGGTAGACCTAATTTTGTCATCCTCTAGAAGATACTTCGAATAATCAGAACCTTTCGCAAACCACTTGCTTTTCCAGTTGTTATAAACAGACAGTCTAAATGATATAGGATTAACTTTTTTACCCATTTTTTTCTACCTTTTTTTGATCTTTTTTCGAATTATTCGTATCTTTTTGCTTTCCTTTGACCTCAATTTTTGCAAGCGAGATTTTAAGATGCGATTGTTTGTGCTGAAACTTTGCTGATCGACCTCTGGCTCTTATATAAAACCTTTTCATTTTCTTGCCTTCTTGGGCAATAGATTCGCTAATAAACAAATCTTCCTCTTTGAAATTTTTTGCTTTTGCACTATCAATGGCGGACTTCAAGAGGTTAAGAGCAAGTTTAGCAGTTTTCTTGTCAGCGTTTAAAAGTGTGTTTCTTGCAGCTTCAACAGGTTTATTTCTAATCAAATTCATAATTAGCCTAGCCTTTTTGGGGCTAACCCTTTGCTCTCTCAATGCTACTGTTGTTATTTTGTTCATGATTTATTTTGTTGTTTCTGTCTTTTCTTGTTCTCTGGCCATTCGTCCGCCATGTTTCCTAAATTTTCTTGTCGGAGAAAATTCTCCGAGTCTGTGTCCAACCATCTCTTCAATAATAGTCACGCCTATGTGCTCTTTGCCATTGTGTATGGCCATGTTGATTCCAACCATTTCCGGAGTTATCATCGAGCTTCTTGACCATGTTTTTATTGTTTCACCGCTTTTAGCTGAATTAACTTTTTTCAGCAGCTTTTCATCAACAAACAATCCTTTTTTGAGTGATCTAGACATTATTACCCCTTCTTCTTTCGACGGCTTATTATATATTTGTCCGAAAGTTTCTTGGCGCGGGTTTTTTTACCTATTGCGATTTTCCCCCAAGGGGTTTTGGGATATTTCAAACCTATCGGATTCACGCCTTCACCGCCACCATGAGGATGAGCTGCAGGATGCATAGCTTTACCGCGAACCGTAGGTCTTTTACCCATGTGGCGCATCCGTCCGGCCTTTCCAATCCTAACATTACCGTGATCAATTGCTGAAACCTGCCCTAAACTTGCTAAACATTTCTCATGAACTTCACGAAGTTCTCCAGAGGGCATTTTTAAAAGTGCATAACCTTCTTCTATCGCCATCAGCGTTGCGAATGTTCCAGCAGAACGAGCGAACTTACCCTTCGAGTAAGGT
>Ga0180007_10001890_pt1 | contig 26346 bp, 13 predicted proteins | sample MM_PC_MetaG_FD_121122 | JGI IMG/M metagenome (GOLD analysis project Ga0180007, IMG submission 121122) | Groundwater microbial communities from the Aspo Hard Rock Laboratory (HRL) deep subsurface site, Sweden - MM_PC_MetaG | ecosystem: Environmental > Aquatic > Deep subsurface > Groundwater... | reverse complement strand
TTGCAATTTATAAATACAGCTCTGGCCGATATGACCCAGATGAATGGTTTTTCCCCGGCGAACATCATGTTGATGGTACTATTGAAGGTGCCATGAAGGCTGGATTAGAAGCATATGATTAGCTGAACACATCGCTCACCTCTCCATCGTATTCGGCTATGAAAGTTCTGGGGTAGTTCTGGGTAGTTCCGGGGGCAGCTTATTCATGTCTTAAAGACTGATTGGTCCGTAATAGGGATGGATGTCCCCTTAATTCTCTGTGAACGGTTTTCGGGATTTCTCCGGCCCGCAGATACGCCTCGTAACTTGCCTGTAATGCAGCTGGGATAGAGAGCATTCGGAGTTCTCCAGAAACTGGTTATTCTTCCATTTTGGATGATATCCAGTAAAGTATTAATTCGTGCAAAATTGTCTTGGCAAGAAAAAATAGTCACATGGCTGCTGTTTGATGTTTTTTTTGAGGTGTAACCCATGAATCGAATAAAGAATTTTACAATAGATGGCTTTAAGTCAATTCGTCACATGGAGCTTGAGCTGCGGCAACTGAACGTATTGATAGGAGCTAACGGCGCAGGAAAATCAAACCTTATTGGCTTTTTTCGCTTACTTAACTTTCTCGAATCCGGCGCCTTGCAACTACATATTGGTGAACAGGGGGGAGCAAATAGCGTTTTGTGTTATGGCGCAAAAATTACACCTCAACTGTCATCCACTATTAACTTCGAGACCGATAGGGGTTTCAATCGCTACCACATGCGTCTTATCCACGCGGCAGGGGATACACTCATCTTTGCTGACGAGGAAATACAATATTCAAAGAAAGGAAAAGCAACTGAGGGGCCAGTAATTTCTCTAGGTGCCGGGCATAAGGAATCGGGAATGATTGCCCAATCAGAAGGAAGGGCTGAGACGACAGCCACAAAAACTGCCAGTGTTATTCGTACTATGATGCGTGATTGGCAGGTATTTCAATTCCACGATACTTCCTCTAATGCTCAAATCAAACAATCAAAATATGTTGATGACTCTTATTTCTTAAAAGCTAATGCGGGTAATCTTGCCCCATTTCTTTACCAAATGAGAGAACATAAAAAAGAATATTATCAGCGAATTGTTGAGACTATAAGACTTTGTGCTCCTTTTTTTGATGATTTCGTTCTAATCCCACGCGATAAGAATGTCATACTGAATTGGAAAGAAAAGAATTCCGATATGCTTTTCGGCCCACATCAGCTTTCGGATGGGACGTTACGGATGATGGCAATCGTAACCCTGCTTTTGCAACCTATGCTTCCTTCTATGGTCATCATAGATGAACCTGAGCTTGGATTGCATCCTTATGCGATTACCGTTCTTGCAGGATTGTTGAAAAGTGCTTCTGAAAGATCACAATTATTGATTTCAACACAATCAGCTAACTTGGTAGATGAACTAGAGCCACAAGACATTATCGTGGTTGATAGAAAAGATGGCCAATCGGTATTCCGCCGACCAGAACTCACTGTACTTCATGAATGGCTTGAGGAATACACAATGAGTGAGTTGTGGGAGAAGAACGTTCTTGGTGGGAGGCCGGCTTAATGATACGCCTCAATATTATTGTCGAAGGACAAACGGAAGAAACATTTGTTAATAAAATACTCGGGCCGCATTTAGGCCTCTTCAATGTCTTTGTCAGTGCACGACGTGTAGAAACCGGAAGAAAACGTGGCAGAATATTCCGAGGCGGGATGATTTCTTATCTTAAGGCCCAAAAAGATATTGAATTGTGGATGAAGGAAGATAAAGGGGACGATGCACGGTTTACGACCATGTTTGACTTTTACAGGTTGCCTAATGATTTTCCCGGCTTCGAAGAAGCAAAACAACAATTTGATCCCTATAAGAAAATTGAAGTAATTGAAGAGAAACTCAGAGCTGATATAGCATCTCCTCGCTTTATCCCATATTTGCAGCTTCATGAATATGAAGCAATGCTTTTTTCAGATCTCGACAAATTCCATCACTATTATATTGACCACAACAGCCAACTCAATAAATTAAAACAGGATGTCTCTGGAGTCACGAATCCGGAGCTCATTAACGATAACCCTAAAACCGCCCCTTCAAAGCGGATTATTAAATACCTACCTTTTTATGAAGGAGAAAAACCTTCGGCAGGTCCAATAATTGCTGAACATATCGGGCTGCAGCAGATAAGGTCAAAATGTCATCATTTCAATGCGTGGGTGTCACTACTCGAAAACCTGAATAGTTGATCGAACGAGCGGGGGGGTAAAGCCACTGATTTATTTGACGAGAATTCAGGAGAATTATGTACAGATTTCCAACAAAAAAATGCGTCGGATAAACCGGTGATTTTCACGTTCCCGTTGTTCCAGGGACAGCTTACTTATTTCCAGGAACTAACCGGTCCATTAACGGTTTGATCTTCGCCAGCCTTTATTTAACTGTCTTCCCAGCTGTTTTCATTCAGCTCCCATATAGTCGTAAATGAGAACGTCCCACATGCCGGCCAGCTTGCTCCAGAGAATATCCGAATGTCTATCGCAGAAGGCTGTTGAGATATGCTTGGTGGCTTCACCGGTCACCTCCAGTTTCGTAATTAGCGCATTGATGGTCTTCTTCCCCGTTTCGTAAACCGTCGCGCCAGCTCCGTCGGTCTGACCGCCGCCTGGCCGAATTGCTCAGGGCAGTCTGCTTCGGCAGGCAATGGCGAAATCTTCCGGATAATGGCCCATGATCCAGCGCAGCTGGGCTTCACTGAAGGCGCCGGGAGACACGGGCAATTTCGGCAGAAAACTGTAGAGGAGCCGCTGATCGGATTTGTCCGTGAAGCGTTTGGCATACTCGATAATGTTTGCCATGCGCAGGCCCAGGCCGCCGAGCACCTGCATGGCCGTGTGCATTGCCCCGTCCAGGGAGCGGCGCATGGCCTCGTCCGCCTCCAGGATATTGCCCACCGGCCTGAGCGTCACAAGCTGCAGCTCCCACTGGGAAGTCTGGGCCTTGGGCGCAAAGAGCATCACCTCATCGTCCTCAAAGACAACAAGGGATTCCTCTCCCTTGGTCCCGTCCATGCGCCGGTTGTTGCGGATGCAGGAGATGAGATCAACGAAAAGGGAGCGGCCGTGTTTATCGGCATAGGCGCGCACACAGTCGGCCACCAGATCACCACAGCCGTAGGAGGGGAGAAATTCGTCAGTCTTTGTGCCGGCCTTGAGCGCCGTGACCGCTGCCGGCAGCAGGGCAAACTGCTGGTGGATCTGCTGGTGGGAGGCATTGAGCCGGTAATGGCTGGGGGCAAAGTCAAAGCCGTAGTTCCAGCCCCACAAAGTGCAGTCAAAGAAGGGAGGACGCGCCTCCTGGTCGAGCCGGCGGCAGATTTCCCGGCGTAGCGATTCAAGCTCGCCTGCGGTCAGGCTCTTTCTGCCGCTCTGCACCTCCATGCCGAGGTCAGCCGCCATACGCACATAGGTGCGCTGATAGTAGAGATGACGCAGGCCGGTCATGTCGGCCAGGGACAGCCTGTTGATATCATAACGCAGGGCATCATTGGCCATGTTGGCGGCATAGTGCCCCCAGGGGATGTAAGAATTACGGCGCAGATATTCAAAGACGTGGTGATCTGCCTCGGCCCATTCGCCGACGATTTCACTGCCGCCCTGGGCGCCGGGCCGCAGCACCATGGCCTGTTTGTAGGGCTCGGGCAGGCAGGGATTGTTGGCCACCGCTTCAAAGAGAGGATGGTTTTTTATCCCGGCCCGGGTTCTGCCCTGCGGGTCCCGGCTGTAGATGAGGCCGGACGGGGTGTCGTTGCTGTCAGTGAGAAATTCGCAGCTGATTTTTGCCAGCCGGACAAGGTCATCCGGGTCGGTGGAGGTGGTGGCCAGGGCAAGGAGGACCGATTCCGGCAGGCAGTTGAAGAGGCCGTTCATACTGCTCTCATCCTTGCCGGCAAGCCAGGTGCTGACGTTTTGCGAAAATGATGTGCTGGCTGGTGCCTGCAGTTTGATACGCAGCGGGTCTTTTGCCGTGGCGTCCGCCCAGGGGGAGTTGATAAAGGTGGTACCCTTGAAGGGGAAGACATTGGGAATCTCATACACCCGGTCGGCTGTCTCCTCAATGACATCAGCAGGCGGGAAGTTCCGGTTGTTGAGATACTCCCTGCCGTCACAGGTGCCGAGGCTTTCGATCAGGTCGCTTTCGCGGAGATTTTTCACCGCGTAAGCAGGTTCATGGATGCAGTAAAGAAAGTCGCCTTGGGGGGTTACACAGGTGCGCATGGTTATTGTCCGAAATAAACTTTGATGGATGAAATCGTCAAAAGTCTTTTTTCACCACAGAGATCACAGAGATCACAGAGAAATATTTTTTCTTAAAGTCAGTTAGCTCTTGGGCTCTGCGCCCTCTGTGGTAAATTTTCAGTTGTTACGAAACTATCAATTTTATCTTCATATTCATAGCCCATATTTGCCCAGACAATAAACGCAAGCGGGCAAAGACGCAAAGGTTTTTCTTGCACCTTCAGGGACTTGGAGTAAAGATAGTATATGGCCATCCATCTCTTCACCAGTAACCGTCTGGAGATCCTCGCCCGGCAGTGTGGGGAAATATTCAGGCAGGACCCGCTGCCGCCCCTTGAGGCCGAGACTGTCGTCGTGCAGAGCCGCGGCATGGCGGTCTGGCTTTCCATGGAACTTGCCAGGCAGCTCTCCGTGTGGGCCAATGGCCTCTTCCCCTTTCCCAATAAGCTGGTGGCGGACATCTTCCGCAGGGTGCTGGCGGAGAGTGAGCAACCGGCCTACGAACGGGAGCGGGCTGGCTGGCAGCTCATGGAACTGCTGGCGGAACTCAAAGGCGAACCCCTTTTCCACCACCTCGCCTCTTATCTTGCCGATCCGTTGAAACGGTTTCAGCTGGCGGGTCAGCTTGCCGATCTCTTTGATCAATACATTATCTATCGCCCTGACCTGATTGCCGCCTGGGAAAGCGGCAGCGAGGAAGGCGGCTGGCAGGCCCTGCTGTGGCGGAAATTCACGGCCCGGTACGGACTAATGCACCGGGGCGAAATGCTTGCGCGTTTTCTCCGGGGGATGCAGGAAGGAGCCCCTGCTGATCTGCCCAGTCGGATCACCCTGTTCGGGATCTCAAGCCTGCCGCCTTTTCATCTGGAGGTTTTTGACGCCCTGTCCAACCGCATTCCGGTCAATCTCTTTTTCATGAATCCCTGCCGGCACTGGTGGGGGGACATTATGCCGGAAAAGGATATCTCCCGCCGGCAGGTGCGGGCAGGAAAGGGGGCTGATGAGCTTTATCTGGAGTCCGGCAATGCCCTGCTTGCCTCCATGGGCCATATTGCCCGGGATTTCCTGGTGCTGCTGCAGGAGCGGGACTGTCTGGAAGAGGATCTGTTCGAACCGCCGGAAGACACCGGCCTGCTGGCCTCCATCCAGCGTGATATCCTTGAGCTGAGCAGTTGCGAGCACAGCGAGGCGGACCATTCCGTGGTCATCCATTCCTGCCACAGCCCCATGCGCGAGGTGGAGGTGCTGCAGGACCATCTGCTGGACCTGTTTGACTCTGACCCGTTGCTCAGGGCGGGGGATATCATTGTCATGGCCCCGGACATCGAGACTTACAGCCCCCTGATACAGGCGGTTTTCGGCCTTGACCGTGATCATCCCCATTTCATGCCCTTTTCCCTGGCTGACAAAAGCGCCGGGGCCGAAAGCCTGCTGCTGGATGCCTTTTTTGCCCTGCTTGAGCTGGCAGGAGGCCGTTATGCGGCCCGGGACATTATCAATTTGCTGGGCAACCCTCTGGTCTGCAGGAGATTTGCTTTGAGTACGGCGGACTTCGAGCGCATCAGGGAGTGGGTAAATGAGGTCGGCATCCGCTGGGGACGGGATGGCCGCCAGAAGGAGGAACTCGGTCTGCCGGCTTATGATGAAAATACCTGGCGGGCAGGCCTTGACCGACTGTTGCTGGGCTACGCCATGGCGAATGGTAATGAGCTGTTTGCCGGCATTCTTCCCCATGGTCCCATGGATGGCGGCGAGGCCGATCTGCTCGGTCGATTGCTTGATGCGGTTGAGGTGCTTTTTGCCTGGTTGTCACGTCTGCCCGGCAAACGGCAGCTGTCCGAGTGGGGCGAGATGCTGCAGACCCTGGTTGATGACTGCCTGGTCGTGGACAGCGAGCAGGAAGGTGACATGCCAGGTCTGAGAACGGCGCTGCAGAGCATGGGGGAAATTCAGGAGGAAACGGGTTTTGGCGAGGTGCTTGACCTCAAGGTGATCAGAAGCTGGCTGCATCAGCGGTTGCGGGTGGAAAAATCCGCCCACGGTTTTTTGAGCGGTGGAGTCACCTTCTGTTCCCTGCTGCCCATGCGGGCCATCCCCTTTAAAATCGTCTGTCTGCTCGGCATGAATGACGGCGATTTTCCCCGCCCCCATTTTACCCTGAGTTTTGACCTGATGGGCCGCTCTCCCAGACGGGGTGACCGCAGTCCGCGCCATGATGATCGTTATCTCTTCCTCGAGGCTCTCCTTTCTGCGCGACAGCAGCTTTACATCAGTTATGTGGGCCAGTCGGTACGGGACGATACCGTCCAGCCGCCATCGGTGCTGGTCAGCGAGCTGCTTGACTATCTGGCCGCTGTCTGCCCGCCGGGGGAGGGCCGGGTTGAAGCAGCCGGCTTTGTCATCAGACACAGGCTGCAGCCATTTCACCCTGCCTATTTCCAGCTGGTCAGCCATCTATTCAGCTATTCGGGGGAAAATTTGCATGCCGCCAGGCGGCTTGCTGCCGGAAGCGATGCCGGCGCGGGCTTTTGGCAGGGGCTTCCGTTGCTGGCCCCGGAGAATTTGGGAAAAGAGATTGAACTGAAAGACTTTGTCGATTTTTTTGTCCATCCGGTGCGTTTTTTCTGCCGGCACAGGCTCGGGGTTGAGCTGTCGGGGCCGGACGAGCTGATTGATGATAATGAACCGTTCTCGCTGGAGGGGCTTGACCGTTACCTGCTGGAGACGGAACTGCTTGATCTTCTGGTGCAAAAGAATAATACTGAAGGTCAGGCACGGTTGTGGAAGGCCCGGGGCCTGCTTCCCCATGGCAAGGTCGGCGAAATCGCGGTGCGCGAATTACGTGATGAGGTAGGAGAATTTTATGGCCTGCTGGAGGCACACCTTGCCCCAGCGGTTGAACCGGCTCTTTTCCGCATCAGGGTACAGGATTTTCTGCTCTGCGGCCGCATCGACAATTTGACGAAGCAGGGCGTTCTCCACGCCCGTCCTGCTAGGCTGAAGGGCAGGGATCTGCTGCGGGCCTGGATCACCCATCTGATCCTGCATGCCCTGCCGTCGGAGTTACCGATTAAAACAGTGGTGGTGGCCAGAGACCAGACCGTTGTCTTCCGGCCGGTGCAGGAAGCCCGGCAACTGCTGGAGCAGCTTTTGACTCTCTTCCTGCAGGGGCAGCAGGAGCCGCTGCCTTTTATGAGTGAAACATCCTACCAATTTGCCCTGTATGCCTGCCAGGGGAAAGCGGACAGGGGGATAAAAGAGGCCAATGCCGCCTGGCATGGCCGCTACGGCAGCACGGGCGAGGGTGACGACCCTTATCTGGGATTTCGTTACCAGAATGGTGTGGAACCGCTGGATTATAGGTTTACGGAGATGGCGATACGAATTTTTTCTCCTGTTTTGGCACATATGAAGGAGGATGATGATGGCTGAGCAGAAACTGTGGCAAAGGTGGAAAAGTCTGTCCCGTTTACAGCGCTGGAGTATTATTGTGGGCTGTTACCTGCTTTTTTACACCATTTTTGGTTTCTGGATATTGCCGGCCATTGTCCGCAGTCAGCTCGAGAAGAAGCTGAGCCTGACCCTGCACCGGCAGACCACGGTGCAGGAGGTGAAAATTAATCCCTACACCCTGCAGGCGGCGGTTAACGGTTTTAACATCCAGGACCCGGGCGGCAAGGAGCCTTTTGTCTCCTTTGACAGCCTGCAGGTGAATCTGCAGTGGGTGTCTCTTTTTAAGCGCGCCATTATTGTCAAATCCTTTGCTTTGACCAACCCCTATTCCAAAATCATCCTGAACAAGGATAAAAGTTTTAACTTTTCCGATCTATCCTCAGGTAATGGTGGGGCGGAGAAAGCAGAGAAAAAAGAAGAGGAAAAGGCGGCGCCGCTGCTTTTTTCCATTAACAATATTGATCTCTCCGGCGGCAAAATCGACTTTGAGGACAAGGTGGAGGATGTGAGCCATCACATCACGGACCTGCATATTGCCCTGCCATTTATCTCCGATCTTCCCTATGAGGTTGAAATTTTCACCAAACCCGCCTTTGAGGCGGTGATTAACGGCACGCCAATCAGCATGCTCGGCGAAAGCAAGCCCTTTCACACCTCAAGGGAATCGGAGATCAACGTCAACTTTGCCGATATCGATCTCACCGGCTATCTGGCCTATCTGCCCGACAATCTCAATTTTACCATCAAGAACGGCCGACTTGATTTGGATCTCTCCCTCTCCTTTATGCAACATGAGGACGGAAACCCGGCGATCAATATCCAAGGCAAGGCCAGCCTGAGGGAGATAAAGGTGGTTGACCGCCAGGAGCAGTCGCTGCTTTCCTTTCCCGAACTGACGGTGGATATTGAGCGGGCCCATATCCTGCGCAAAGAGTTTCACCTGACGAAAATTTTCTGGAAAGAACCCGAGCTTTTCGTGCAGCGGGGGGAGGACGGCCAAATCAATCTTGCGGGCCTTGTGACCCCGTCATCGCCATCAGGGGCTGAGAGCAAGGCTGCTGCTCCAGCATCATCTTCCCGCCCCTTGCTGCTGGAGGTGGAGGCCATGGAGCTTGCGGCGGCCACCATTCATTTTACCGACCGCACGGTGTCAGGCCCCCTGGAGACCACCCTGCAGCCGGTTAGTCTCCAGGTGAAAGACTTCAGCACTGCCCCGGACAAGTCTGCCGGCTATAATCTGGCAGTCACCAGTGAAAGCGGGGAGCAGGTCAGCGTCGGCGGCAGTTTTTCACTCGATCCCTTGAAGGTGGCGGCTGATGTTGGTTTGGAGAATGTGCAGCTCGGCAAGTACCGCCCCTATTATGAAAATGCCCTGCGGGCCCAACTCGCGGCGGACAAGGTCAAGGCGGCCGCCCATATTGACTATACCGGCACTGACAGCATCTTGCTTATTTCGGGTCTTGGTGTTGAACTCGGTGGTTTCAGCATGACCGGACCGGACGGCGCAGGTAAGGTGGTGGTTCCGGATTTTGCCGTCAGCGAGGCTGAGGTCAATATCAAGGACAGGACAGTGCTGGTGGGCAGGTGCGCAAGCAAAGGAGCGGTTATCCCGCTTACCCGGCGCAAGGACGGCACCATCAATCTGCAGGATTTCCTGGTCTCCGCTCCCCCGGGAGAAAAGACAGCCACGGAAGAGGGGAAAAAGGATGATGCGGCTGCCCCGCCACCTGCCTGGTCGGTAGTGGTCAAGGCGGTGGATTTTGCCGAGTACGAGGTAACCTTCACTGACCAGGTGCCGGAGGAGCCGGTGGTGCTGACCATGAACCAGCTGCATCTGGCGGTAGAGAATGTGACGACCCGCCCGGGTGAGGAATGTGCTGTCGATCTTGACCTGCTGCTCAATAAAACCGGCAAGGTGAAGGTGCAGGGCGAGGCAGGCCTTTCGCCCCTGGCCCTGCGGCTTGATCTCGACCTGGCCGATCTGCCGCTCAAGTCCGTGCAGCCCTATGTGGAACCCAAGCTCAACATCATCATGGTCGACGGCCAGGGAGCGGTCAAGGGGAAGATGACCCTGGACAAACCGGAAGGCGGCGAGGTTGCCGTCACCTTCCAGGGTGAGGTGGGCAGCCGAGGGTTTGCCTGCCTTGATGCCAAGCAGGCGGAGAAGCTGCTGAGCTGGCATGATGTCGAGGTGAAAAAACTCGATGTGCAGACCAGCCCCATGCGCATCAAGGCCGAGGAAATTATCTTTAACGGTTTATCCGCTTTTGTATTGAGGAACCCGGAAGGCGTGCTGAACCTGAACACCATCGTCCGTCAGGAGGCCGGCCAGGAAGCCGGTCAGGCAGAGCCGCATGGGGCTCCGGCACCAGAGGGAAAGCAGGCTGAGGTGGAAATTAAACTGGTGCGGCTGGCAAACTGCCGGGTCGATTTTGCCGACCGCAGTGTGGCCCCGCAGTTCAACACCACCCTGCAGCAGATAGATGGCAGCATCAAAGGACTTTCCTCCGGCAAGGATGTATCGGCCGAGGTCAATATCACCGCAAAGCTTGATCAGCATTCGCCGGTGAAGGTGACCGGTTCCATCCATCCCTGGCAGGAGTTTTACACCGATGTCACCGCGGAATTCAGTGATATCGAGTTGAGCCCGGTGAGCCCCTATGCGATTAAGTTTATCGGCTATCCGCTGACCAAGGGCAAGCTGAGCCTCAATTTGCACTACCTTATCCAAGGCAAAAAGCTTACCTCGGACAACAAGGCCTTCATCGATCAGGTTACCCTGGGCGATTACGTGAAAAATGAAACCGCGGCCAATCTGCCGGTGCAGCTGGCTATATCTCTCTTGAAAAACCGTAAGGGTGAAATTGATCTGAACATCCCGGTATCAGGGAAGCTCGATGACCCCGAATTCAGCGTGGCCGGGGTGGTTTTCAAGATCCTCTATAACCTCATCATCAAGGCGGCAACCTCGCCGTTCTCCCTGCTCGGTGCCATTTTTGAAGGTGGCGGTGAGGAGCAGTATGTACAGTTTGCCGCGGGGCAGGCCCGGATTAGTCCGGAGGCGATGGAGGTACTGGTGAAATTTGCCAAGGCTCTTTATGACCGGCCCGCTATCAAGGTGGACCTCACCGGGCGGGTAGATGCGGCGGAAGATGGCAAAGCCTTGACGCAGATTCGTTTTGACCGGCTGCTCAAGGTGCAGAAGATGAAGGATCTGGCCAGAAAAGAGGCGGCGGTGTCTGAGGTGGATGCCATCGAGATCACCGCCGATGAATATGACCGCTATCTGAAAAAGGCCTATAAGGCTGCTGATTTTGAGCGGCCCACGAATTTTCTCGGAATGCTGAAGGATATCCCCCCTGGGGAGATGGAAAAGCTTCTTTATGATCACATTGTCATCACGGACAATGATCTGCGCAATCTGGCAATGGAACGGGCAGGAACCGTACGGGATGTGCTTATAGAAAAGGGGCCGGTTGAGCCGGAAAGAATTTTTCTCATTGAACCGAAACCGGGTGCCGGCGGGCAGCTGGGGATGCGGGTTGAGATTGCCGTAAAATGAAGGCGTTACGGCCCTGATCTCCCGCCGGGCAGATGTTTTAGGCGAGAATCAGATCGGCTCCGGTAAAACGGGTGAAGAATTCTTCCATGATGCTGGCCATGTTGGCACTGAAACTGGAAAAATCGGGCGATTCCTGGTTTTGCCGGAGAAATTCATCCACATCGAAATGGAAGTCTTCCGGCATCAGAGAGCGGATGCCGATGCTTTCAACCAGGAAATTGGCAAGGGAGATAATCTTGACATCAAGACGGTTCGGCTTAATGCCCCCCCCGGAGTGATGGCGGGCCACGGGAATGGTAATGCTCTCCGGCAATCCCCATGCTGCCAGCAGCGCCGCACCAACCCGGGCATGATCGGTCTGCAGCATGAAGCGTTCCAGCTCAAGGATTGAGGAAAATTTTTTATCGGTCTTCTTTGCGGCACAGGCGGAAAGCAAGGGTTTATTCAATACTACCTTGCCGATATCATGGAGAAGCGCTGCCGTGTAGATGGTGTAATGATTATCCAGGTTGGCATATCTGGCAATAATTTCTGCCAGAACAGCACAGGCATGGGAGTGGTTCCACAGTGCACGGGGTTCGAGATCATAAGCCTGCTGGGGAGAAGTCAGTATGCCTGCCGAGGCGCTGGTGATGGCAAGTATTTTCACCATATCGAGGCCAAGGCGAACGATGATGTCTTTGAGCGAAGTGATTTCCTGCATATGGCCGAAATAGGAGGAGTTGGCCATTCTCAGCATATTGGCCGTCATGTTCGGGTCATGTTCAATCTTTTTTGCCAGCTCGGCAACAGAGCTGCTCGAGTCCTGCGCCAGACACAGAACTTCTAAGGCAATATCCGGTCGGGGAATCAGTCTGTCCACATCTGCGATATATTTTTTTTCAACATTCATGACTTTCTCTATCCTGTGGCTGTTTTTATTATGCGACAGAGTGGGTGTTGTTGTCGGGGAAAATGTACTGGCCGATATGCTATCCATTGCTTATTTCCTGGAGGATGGTTTGCGAATGACTTCATTGGTGAGTACATCGACCACTGAGTCATCAGCAGGGAAATATTCGGGAACAATATTTTTTTTGAGATAATCCGCTGGCTCGAGCGGGCGTTCGTTGTAGTGCATAGTAGTGTTTGCCTGCACATTCGTTTGCGCGGTATTGACAGGTGCCGGAAGATCATCATTTTGAAGCGCATTTGACAGGGCCTCAATGGCCTGGGTGATATCCGCAGCAAGTTTTGGATCGCTTTCAAAAACTGTGGCATTGGCCCGGCAAAGGACATCAAGGCAGCTGATGAGCACCTCGGATTGCAGGTCCTGCTTGACGTCATTTTTCATGTTTTGTCCTCCCTGAACAGACTGGACGAAGGATATTCGTGGGTAGCATGATGGGCAAATAATGCAAAAATTACGCCATTTATGGGAGTTTTGAGAATCTCTGCTGCGTAAGAAAACAGGATTAGTATTTGTGTTAAATCTTAAAAGGTTAGGGGATAATCGCCGTTAAACCGCCAAAGCGGTAAAGGTTGTTTGGGTGGACAATGGCCGGCATTTACAGCGCGGAGATGAAAATAAATTAAGTCATTATGGTAAATGATGCAAATTTGTTGCAGGTGAGGCTGAGGGGCCCTCTCACCTCTGTGGCTGGCGAAATCTTTTTTCCAGGTGGTGCTGGTCCAAGTTTTATGCTGTCCCGGATCAATCCAGAGCATCACGGATGAGCCGGGCGAGTTTTATGCTGTCAAGCGGCTTCATGGCAAAAGCCCTGATGCCCATCTTTTTGACATCTTCCTCGGAAATCAGTGAGTTATAGCCGATGCAGAGGATGATCGGCATGGCCGGGCGAATTTGCAGAGCCTCCTGCGCCAGTCCCGTGCCGGACAGAGCCGGCATTGTCTGGTCCGTGATGATGAGATCAAAGTTGCCGGGGGTGGAGCGAAACTCCTCCAGGGCCTCCAGGCTGCTTGTTTTCCCCGTTACCCGATAGCCGAGCTTTTCAAGTGTCGTCTTCAGCATACGGACAATGACGCTCTCGTCATCAACCACCAGTATGTGTTCATTACCTCCTGGTATCGGCAGCTGCTGTTGCGCTTTGTCTTTTTCTTCGGCTTTATTTTCCGTGATGGCAGGGAAATAGATACGGAAAACGGTCCCTTTGCCGACTTCACTGTCAACCTTGATCATCCCATGGTAGTCCTGCACAATACCATGCACCATGGCCAGCCCCATGCCTGTGTTCCTTATCCCTTTGGTGGTGAAGAAAGGCTCAAAAATGCGCTTCTCCGTTTCCTTGTCCATGCCATGCCCGGTATCAGCTACCATGAGTTCAATAAACGGTCCGGCGGACATCCCCGGTCCGACTTCATCATCAGTCAGTTCCTGGCGGAGCAGGCTGACGGTCAGTAGCCCCTGTTCATTTTCCATGGCCTGCCGGGCATTGGTGCAGAGGTTGACTAATATCTGCTGTATTTTGGTGGGATCTGCCAGAATCTTGCCGCAGCCTGCATCAATATTCGGTCTGATTTCCATGCTGCTCGGCTGGGACGAGCGCAGCAGTTTGAGGGACTCCTTGATGATCAGGTAAGGGGCAAGAGGTTCAAGCTGGTGTGTGCTTTTGCGGCAGAAGGTGAGAATCTGTTTGATCAGATCCCTGGCGCGCTTGGTGCCGATGATCACCTCATCCAGATCCTCCCGGGTTTGCTTCTCGTTGGCGATATCGGTCTTGGCCAACTCGGCATAGCCGAGGATAGCGGTAAGAATATTGTTGAAATCATGGGCAATACCGCCTGCCAGGGTGCCGATTGCCTCCATTTTCCTCGCCTGAAAGAGCTCTTCTTCAAGCCTTTTTCTTGCCGTGATGTCGGTGGCAATTTCCATTCGTACTGTGCGGCCGTCAGGCCATTTGATCGCCTGATCCCGGCATTCATACCACTGTTGATCAACAGTATTGCAAAGCTCCCAGACATAGGGTTCCGCCGGGCTGCCGTCAGGATCAAACAGTCTGTCATTGGTGCAGAACGGGCAGGGTCCTGTCTGTCCTTTCTGCAGAACTTCCCAGCATTTTTTTCCGACCACTTCCCCGAATATTTCCCGACCGTATTTGTTCAGGAATAACAGTTCATAATTATCCATATCCGCAACATAGACAAAGGCATCCAGACTGTCGGTGATGGTCTGGAACTGTTCAAAAGCTTTCTGGGTCTGGTTCGCGGCTATTTTGCGTTCCGTAATGTCGAGCATGATGCCGGTGACGCTGACGGCCTTGCCGGTGTCATCACGCAGCACATCCCCTGATTCCGCGATCCAGTGCACCGAGCCGTCCGGCCAGATAATCCTGTGCTCCAGGTTGAGTTCTTTGTTGTCATTGATTGCGGCTTGAAAGCCGGTGGTGACCAAGTTGCGGTCTTCGGGGTGAATACACTCTGAAAATGAGGAAAAAGTGGTGATTGGAGGATGTCCGGCCAGTCCGAAAATGGGAGCCACCTGTGCGGAAAAGCTGAGCTGGTCATGGTGCACATCAAGCTCCCAGCTGCCGATATTGGCTGCCTTCTGGGCTTTTGCGTAACGCTGTTCACTTTTAGACAGAGCCTCTCTGGTGGTCTGGAAGTAAATGAGCAGCATGCCGATGGCAACAACGATTTCAAGGATCGCGCCGAGCATGTATCCCCACGGGGCAAACCAGATGACAGGCCGCAAAAAAGGATAGTCCGCCTTGTGAATCCCCCAGATAATAAAGGCCCAGCCGGTTATCTCTCTGCTCGTGCCTGTTGTTTTCAGGTTTTTCAGAAAAACGATCCCGGTCCACAGGTAGACGGCGCCGAGGAAACAATAGGTGGGCAGACTGACCAAGAGAAAAGGGAGGCCGGCTGAGCCACTCCAGATAATCCAGGGCACAATGAGACAGGAAATAGGCAGCCAGAATCGCGGCATTCTGATGCCGAAAAAGGTGAATGTCCCCCAGAGGAGGATCATGCCGCTGACGAACACGGCAAGCTGATTGGCGATAAGAAGAGGGGAGTGGTAGTTGCCGAAAGGCTCGGAGATGAACAGCAGCATGAAGATGAACCTGAGGGCATAGACACCCCAGCCCGCTCCCCAGATGGCCAGAGAGCGGTTTCTGTCAATGGAGTAGAGATAGAAATAGGTGGCGGTCAGAATAATCGTGCCGCATAATGAGGCAATGATGGAAGGAAACAGCCAGTTCAAAATTGTCCCCCTGTATTTTGTTTTGAGTGAAAACGATTCAGTATACATATTTATGCCTGATGAGGTAAAGAAGTAAAAGTGGCAGGAAACCTGCTGGGAACAGCATGCGGAAACAAGGTTGAAACCGAGCGGGAGATGGACGCAATTGATGTGAATTGATGAGGAAAATGGTGGACAAGGCAAGGAAAACATATCAAGATACCCTGCAGATTTCAGGCGCTATTATCAGAAAAATTCCATGGGTAAAATGAACGGAAATCAATGCCGGCATTGATCGATTATCCTCTGTCCGGCGTCCATCTCATTGAGGCCAGTGCCGGAACGGGCAAAACATTCACCATCTCAGCCCTGTTTGTGCGTCTGCTGCTGGAAAGAGAGCTCGATGTCCGCCATATTCTGGTGGTGACCTATACCAAGGCGGCCACGGAAGATCTGCGGCTGCGCGTGCGGCAGATGATCAGCAGTTGTCTGCAGGCCTTTGTCTCGGGGAAAGGGCAGGATGATTTCCAGCAGAGCCTGCTGACAAAGATGGGGGACCATGACCAGGCAGCAAGGCGTCTGCTCTGCGCGCTGCAGGACTTTGACGAGGCGGCTATTTTTACCATTCATGCCTTCTGCCAGCGGATGTTGAAAGAGAATTCCCTGGAAAGCGGAGCGCTGTTTGACACCGAGCTGGTGCCTGATGTGGATGATATCCTCCATGAGATCGCCGCAGATTTCTGGCGTCTGCAGATGGACAGGTTTCCCGCTTCCTTTATTGCATTCGTCCGCCAAAAGGTGCTGCCGGACAATCTCTTTCTGTTTCTCAAAAAGGTGCGGCCCGGCCTGCTGTTCCTTCCTGAAGTGGACAGTTCCGTTCTCGCCGACATCGCCTCGGGCAGGGTGGTTGAAGAGGCAGAGCAGGATATCTCCCGGTCACTTGATGAGCTTTACCAAACCTGGCCGCGGGTTCGGGTCGAGGTGAGCAGCCTGCTTCTGGAGAGCACGGATCTGAACCGTAATTCCTATAAGCCTGACAGTATCCCGGTCTGGCTGGATGAAATGGATGATTTCTGCCGGGCTCAGCCTGCCTATCACGGCGAGCTTTACGAGAACTTGGCCAAATTTTCCGCGGACAGCCTGACAAAGGCGACCAAGAAGAGCTGCAGCACGCCGCTGCATCCCTTCTTTGATCTGTGCCGGCATGTCTGTGTTCTGCACGACCAGTTAACCGAGCTTTTCAATCAGGGGCTGATTGCCCTGCGCCAGGAGGCCGGCCGTTATGGGTTGGCGGAGTTCGAGCGGCGCAAGATGGAAAAAAATCTTTTTGCCTATGACGACCTGCTGCGGAAACTGCAGCAGGCCCTGCATGGGCGCAGCCGGGAGATGCTGATCCGCCAGATTCTTGGCCGGTTTCCGGCGGCGCTCATTGACGAGTTCCAGGATACCGACCCGGTTCAGTACGAAATTTTCTCCACCCTTTACCAGTGTGCCACGGAAAACCTGCTCTTCATCATCGGTGACCCCAAGCAGGCGATCTACAGTTTCCGGGGGGCTGATATCTTCACCTACCTGGAGGCCATCAGAGATGTACCTTCCAGTTTTGAACTGGCGGAAAATTACCGTTCCGAGCCGGCCCTGATCAAGGCGGTTAATGCCCTGTTTTCCTCCGCCGACAACCCTTTTGTCTACAGCCGGATTGCCTTTCAGCCGGTATCGCCCGCCGCCGGAAAACAGAGCAAGTCCTTCACCATTCTGCACAAGCAGGAGCCGCCGCTCCAGCTCTGGCAGATGATGAGAGGTGTTGGTGAGCATGGTGCCATGCCCAAGGAGGTGGCGGAAAAAAGGATTCTTGCCTCCCTGGCGGTTGAGATCAGACGGCTGCTTGATCTGGGCGGCAGGGGGGAGGCTCTCATTGGTGACAGGCCTCTTGGTCCCAGGGACATAGCCGTTCTGGTACGGGAAAACAGGGAGGCCCGCCAGGTGCAGCAGGCTCTTTATCAGGTTGGCGTTCCCGCCGTGCAGCAGAGCATGGAGGATCTGTTTGCCAGCCGGGAGGCCGGCGAGGTTCTCCGGGTGCTGTCTGCTGTGGCGGAACCGGGAAACGAAAAAAATATCCGTTCCGCCCTGGCAACGGATATGCTTGGTGGGACATGCGCTGTTCTTGCGGCGCTGGAGCAGGATGAAAAGGCGTGGAGCAACTGGTTTGCCTCCTTTCTCTCCTATCAGCGCTGCTGGCAGGAAAAGGGGGTTATGGCCATGTTCCGGTTGCTGCTGGATAGCCACCATGTCAGGGTACAGCAGCTCCGCTTTGTTGACGGTGAAAGGCGCCTGACTAATGTCCTCCACCTGGGCGAGGTGCTGCACGGCTATGAGCGGCAGTACAAGGCATCACCCGCGGCCCTTCTTGCCTGGCTGGCCGAGAAGATGGCTGACGGGCAAAATGTCGAGGAACACCAGCTGCGGCTGGAAAGCGCCGCCGAGAGGGTACAGATTGTCACTATTCATCGCTCCAAGGGCCTGCAGTATCCCATTGTTTTCTGCCCCTTTTGCTGGGGCGGGGCAAGGGCAATCAGGGACATCGTGTCTTTTCATCTGCCCACGGGCGATCACAGGCCGGCTATGGATATGGGCTCTGATGATATGGAGATACACAAGGAGTTGGCCCGGCAGGAGGAGCTGGCCGAAAATATGCGGCTGCTGTATGTGGCGCTGACCCGTGCCGTGCATCGCTGCTATCTGGTGTGGGGAAGCTTTAACGGGGCGGAGAGTTCGGCCCTAGCCTGGCTCCTGCATGGCCGGGATGATTTTGCCGCACTCAAGAAACGCTTTAAGAAATTATCCGATCAGGAGCTGGCCGACGAACTTGCAGGCATCATCAGCCTCGCAGACGGCAGTATAGAGCTTGTCCGTCGCGCCGATGACCTGCATGCAGCCAGGCAGAGAGCGGCCGAAACGCCGACGGGCTTGATCTGCCGGACATTCACCGGGGAGATCGGTGCCATGCAGGTGACAAGTTTTTCGGCCATTACCAGTCATGGCCGGTTGGGCGAGTCCTTTGTCTTCCGGGAGGAAGCGGGCGGGCAGGTGAATGATGACTCCTCGATCTTTGCCTTTCCCCGGGGGGCTGCGCCGGGCACCTTCATGCATGACGTCTTTGAGCACCTTGATTTTCCCCTGTTGGAAAAGGAGCCGGATACGGTGCGGCAGCTGATCGCCAGAAAACTTGCCCAGCACGGCTTTGAGGCAAAATGGCAGGACGCCGTCATGACCATGGTGGCTAATGTGCTGGCCACACCGCTGTTGCCGGATCGACAGGATCTGGTTCTGCAGGACATCACCCGGGAGCAGAGGCTCAACGAGCTTGAATTCTGTTTCCCCCTGGCCGCGGTGTCCGCCGCCAGGGTCAAGGATATTCTGCGCGGGCAGGGTTTTCCTGAAGCCGCGGCGACCAGTCTGGAATTTTCCGTGGGCAACGGTTTTCTCAAAGGTTTTATTGATCTTGTTTTCTCCCATGACAATCGGTTTTATCTGGTGGACTGGAAATCCAACCACCTGGGATTTACACCCCCCGATTACCGCCGGGACAGGCTGCAGGAGGTGATGCTCCAAGAGCGCTATACCCTGCAGTATCTGCTTTACACCGTGGCCCTGCATCACTATCTGGCCGGACGTATTGCCGACTACCGCTATGAGGATCATTTCGGCGGCCTGTTTTATATTTTTCTGCGGGGTGTCAGTCTCGAGCATGGCCCGTCATACGGCATCTATCATGATCGCCCTGATGCCCGCCTTGTCGAGCAACTGGGCCAAGTGCTGGTGGCGGGATGAAAACTACGAATTTTTCATCGCTTGAGAGCCATTTTGCCGATTTTATGCTGCGTCTTAGCGGGCATCCCGGGCCGGAACTTGCCCTGGCCGCCCGGCTTGTCACCAGGCAGATGGCCCAAGGGCATATCTGTCTTGATCTGGAGGAGTTTGCCGGGCGCGGGGTTTTGCTGGCCGAAGGGCAGGAGGTTATCTGTCCTGAGCTGGGTTATTGGGTTGACGGGCTCAGAAAATGCGGCGTGGTGGGTGCACCCGGGGAGTGGCAACCGCTTATTATTGATCCGCCTTTTCTCTATCTGCAGCGTTACTGGCAGTATGAAAGGGAGGTGGCTGATTGTATCCTGGCGCACAGCAGGCTGGAACCGCAGAAATATGATGCTGAGATACTGGAGAAAGATCTTAGCCGCCTGTTTCCCTGGGCGGCCGGGACGGAAGACGATGAGCCGGACTGGCAGAAAGAGGCAGCCCGCAAGGCCCTTGCCAACCGTTTCTGCGTGATCAGCGGTGGTCCGGGAACAGGCAAGACCACCACGGTGGCCCGCATCCTTGCCCTGTATCTGCAGTTAAGCGGGGATGATGCGGCGGGCCGGATTTTTCTTGCCGCCCCGACGGGCAAGGCGGCCGCCCGCCTGCAGGAAGCCATCAGGCATGCCAAGATGGGTCTGGACTGTGCCCCTGAGCTGAAGGCCGCGATTCCTGAAACCGCGGTAACGCTTCATCGTCTGCTGGGGATTACGCAGAAGGGCAGGAGATATGACGGTAAAAACCTTTTGCCTGCCCGTCTTGTGGTGGTGGACGAGGCCTCCATGGTGGATCTGCCGCTCATGGCATGGCTCATGACCGCTCTTCCCGCCGACTGCACTCTCATCCTGCTCGGCGACCGCAACCAACTGTCCTCGGTGCAGCCGGGGGCGGTGCTGGGGGATATCTGCCAGGGGCTGCGGGACGGCGGTCTGTTCCATGTCCTTGCGGAACTGCGAAAAAGTTACCGCTTTGCCAGCCGGAGCGGCATCGGCAAACTCAGCCGGGCGGTGAACGACGGCGATGGAGCAGGCGCTTTAGCCGTTCTACAGGATGATGGCTACGAAGATGTGCACTGGCTGGATATTGACGGGGATGTCAGCGGTTATCAGCAACGGATCGTTGATAAGATTGCTCAGCATCATAACCGGATCATGCATGCCGCATCCCCTACAGAGGCCCTGCAGCGCATGGGTGAATTCGCCGTGCTTGCCGCCCTGCGGCGTGGTCCATTCGGAGTGGAGGGCATCAACCAGCTGGCCTCCGAACTCCTTGCCCCCCGGGACGCTCTGTACTTTCATGGCCGGCCGATCATGGTCAGCCGCAATCATTACGGCCTGCAGCTCTATAATGGTGATACCGGACTAATCCTGCCCGATCCGCAGGCGGATGACGAGCTGCGGGTCTTTTTTTCAGGGGAAAACGGGGTGCGGAAACTGCTGCCCGCCAGGCTGCCGGAGCATGAGACAGCCTTTAGCCTGACCGTGCACAAAAGCCAGGGCTCGGAGTTTGACCACGTGGTTCTGATCCTGCCTGGTGAACCATCACCTGTGCTCAGCCGGGAGCTTCTTTATACCGGCATAACCAGAGCGGTGCGGTCCGTGGAGATCTGGGGAGCAAAAGATATCTTTACCCAGGCGGTGAGCATGCGCACCAGCCGCAAATCCGGTCTGGTGCGGGCGCTGGGTGAGGGGTGAAAGTGTTTTAATGATTTATTGCCAAGGCAACTTCCCTTGGCTGAATGCAAATCTTTAACCTTGGCTCTGGATGACTCTGCCAAAGTTAAAGATTTGCCCGTGTTTCCTTTGATTCCTATTGAATGATTATTGAGCCGGTTCCCCAGTTGTAAATAGTCATCGGTTTTGAAATGGTTATCGGTTCATTGCCCGCACCTGTATAGGTGCCCGGGGCGACGTAGAGACGCGGATCCGTGGCGAACTGGCCTATGTGGTTTACTCCTTCGCTGATGGTGTTGAAAGGGTTGGCGCTTAAGCCCCATTCCGTTCCGGCAAAGGTAGAGCTGACATAGATCCAGCGAGGCCGCCAGTTGGCAACCGTGTCCCGGGTATAGTTTAATGAACGCCAGTTGGCGGCGGAATTGGTTGCGGTGTAGATAACGCCGGTGGGCCCGTAGTTTGTCGCGCCAACCACATAGTCAATGTTGACATTGGACCAGTGGTTAACGCGGTCGCAGCCGCCGGGGCAGTCATAGGCCATGATGGTGCGAAAATCCCCTTCCGGATCCTGGTACCCGTGGCTGTAGGAAAAGACGCCATCCGAGCTGTCATGGGCGCGGTCATGGCGGGAGCCCATGTTATGCCCCATTTCATGGGCAAAAGAGTAATAGCCGGTGGCACAGTCCCAGTCAACCACATTAAAGGCCTGGTTTTCAAAGGTGTGGGATTCGGTATCCATGATATTGCTCTTGCCGCACCAGCCGGTTACAGGATCATGGACAAAGAGGGAAACAATGTCGGCCGAGTAATCGTTGCGCAGGGTATGGACGTTGTCTATTTCCCCGTCGCTGGTTCCCTCCAGGGCATCCAGGGCATCATCGAAAACAATGGTACTATTCGAGTTCGGTGCAGTCGATTCCGTGTAGGTCACCTCCTGGCGATGCACCAGGTTGACCCGCTGGACCACACTGCTGTTTCCGTAACCGGTGTTGGTTTCGGCCACCGCCAGGTCAATCAGGGTGTTGGTGCCCGTGGTCCCGCCGTTGGCAATCCGGGTGGCAGGGGTATAGACCACCATGACATCGATGGTGGACCCGGTTTCGTCATATTGGGACGAGTCGGGGTCGTCACCATTGGTGTCATACGAGGTGGACGTGTCCAGCGCATCCATTGCCTCGTTTGGGTCGGCAGGATCCGGCTTTTTCTGCTCAACCGGTTCAAGTTCTGCGCCATATTTGCTCTGGTCGATTTCCCGGATGACGTGGATGCCATTTCCCCGGTATCTGATCTGAAATGATTGACCATCGGCCAGGGTGATGTTGCCGGAAAGGACCCCGTCGGAGCTGACCAGGATGACCTTGCTGTCTATCTCGCCCTCCAGAGAGCCGTACCAGGTTATGGTCGTGCCGTCAGGCGATTCGTTTGCCGCCCGCTCAAGCACCAGGATGTATTTGACATCGTCAAAGAGTTTCAGCTCAAATTTGGTGACCTGCTGCGACTGGCCTTTTTTGGGGGCCAAGGTGAAATCGATGGCTTGCCCTTTTTTGAGTTGACCCGGTGCCAGCAGAAGACTGAAATCGATGCCGGTGTATCGCATCCTTTTTTCAACGCCGGCCTTGACTTGGGCATTTTCTGCCTGATGGGTCGCGGCTGCTTCGGTAAAGAGCTGTGGCGCATACTCCTCTGCGGCAAAACCCGACCACGCTGTAGCTGATAAAAGAAGAGGAATTGCCAGTAATTGGCAGATGAATTTTTTCATGGTCTGCCTCCTTATTGCAAAGTGACAAGCGCAAGCACCAGTCCCTGGCCTTCTTTCAACGGAGTCATGGCCTTGCCGATTATTGCTCCCTGTGCTTTGCTGTGATCGGTAACCTTCATGGCATAGCCGGGGGTGGCGGATGTGGTCAGCAGATCACCCGGCTCAACGGGGCCGTTTGCGGTATCGACATAGCAGTAAACCCTGCCGGTTAAGGCAATGGGATGGGCTCCGTCTGCCTCGGTACCTTTCTGGCCCATCATCATGCCTGTTTTGATGCCTCCTGCTCCGCTGATGATTCCCGCAACCTTGTTGTCATAAGGTTCTGAGCTGATTGTGAGTTTGCCGGGTTTGTCCGGGTCGATGCTGACCACCATGCCCGGCTGGATTTTAAAATCCAGGCTATTGACGTCGAACTGCTCGGAGAGATCGCTGCCGCCGGTGATCTGTAATTCCTGGGTTATCACCCGGCCGTTGCCGTTATAATCGGAGTCAAGCTCGATGGTCTGGGTGCCGGTGGAATCATACATGTGCAGGCTGTAATCATTGACATCCATCTGGGCGACAAGGTTAGCGCCGTAATAGACAATGACATCACCAAGAAATTTACCCGCATAAAGACTGCCCTGGGCCTCGACGCCGATACCGTTTTTCCCCAGTTCACCGTAGTTTGTGGAAATAGCCCCCTGGCCCCTGACGCCGATGCCGGTGCTGGAGGTGGTTCGTCCCATAACGCCTGCATTGGTGCCGGATGCAGAGTCACCGAGAACACCGATGCCTGATCCTTCATTTTTGCCGTAAACAGCCGGTGCGGTATAGGAAGGGTCCGTGTGTCTGGCATAAAGTCCATAGCCCCTGGTGGCTTCCGCATAAACGCCTGCATGGTAGTGACTGGTTGAGGTCCCGACCACGCCATAACCATCCTGGGCGGCCCCTCCAACGGCGATGGGGGCATAAGGCAGCAGCAACATGGCTTCATTGGCGGTGCCGAGGGCCGGAGCGGTGCCCAGGACGCCGAAAACATTATAGGAGCCTGCAGCTCCATTTGTGCCGCCATAGAGCGCGGCGGGATAGTTGCTCACCGAACCGGCTGCCGTGTTGGTCATCGCCACCAGACCGCCGTTGGCATCGCTGCCGATATAGTCAAGGGGAAAGTTGATTTCGCTGGTACCGACCGCATTGGCAGCAATCTCGCTTGCCCCGACCGCATTGGCGGCAATCTCGCTGGCATAGACGGAGTCGGCGGCCAGATCGGCGGCGGTGATGGTGCTGTCAAGGATCATGCTGCCGGTGACGGAGTTGGCCTGGCCTTCATTGACGTATTTGTCGGACAGGGTAGTGGCTCCCTCATAAAGATCTGTCGCTATCTTATAGCGGCCGTAATCCTGGGACAATAAGGTGAAGGAGCCGGCGGAATAGCCGTCAAGGAAATCGGCATCAAGGGTTGAGCCTGTGCCGTCGTCATCAAGGATTTCCGCTAGGGCTGTGCCGTCTGCAAGGTCGCTGGCCAGAATCGAGCCGTTAACGATCATGGCGGAGGTGATGGAGTTGCTCTGCCCTTCATTGACATAGTCGGCGTCATGATCATGATTCACCAGGGCAAAATCAGCCGAGGTCATACCTTCCAGGGTGTCGGCATCAGCCGCCTGGGCCGATTGGAAGGAGTAGGCGGTGGAGGTGACCCGCTGCCGGGGAATAAGGGTTTCCCAGGATGATGTGTCTTCGTTATAAATGGATACCTCAAGCCACACATCATCCAGGGAAAATATCTTACTGCTTAACGGTTCAATCGAGCCCAGCTCGATATTGTAGATGCCGCCGGTAACAATGACGGGTTTATGGATTTCTCCGTCAGGGGCATTCCACAGCTGGCTGCCGCCGCTTTCCGCATCAAAGAGGTTGAATCGCATAATATAGCTGCCATCCAGGGGAACCCCGCCGGAGTCGGTCAGTTTGCCCTGATAATTCATCCTGTCCGACACAGCCCAGGAAGAGGTGGTAAAAAGGGGCATGAAGAAACAGCAAAGCGATATAAAGATAAGCGAAAGGGTGACCTTCTTATTCATTTTTCTCTCCCAATATGTTGTCTGCCCTGGCTCTATCCCTCATGCAGGGCGGAGTTTTTCATTATTAGAGGCTCAGCATCAATACCGCCAGGTCAGTGCCGTCGATGTCATTATCCTTGTCAAAATCACAGCCCCTGTTATAACCGGGATCCACGCTGCTTAAGCCATAGCACGACGCAAAAGCGGCGACACCCGCACAGCCTGCCTCGCCATCCATGGTATACCAGTAGCCTGGGTAGTTGGCAAAGTTGGTTGATCCCGGTGGCACGGGGATATCATCCTGATCCATTATCGGTGTGGGTTGTCCGATGGTGGCGTTGCTGGAAAAACTGCCGGATGTCATGCCTCCTCCTCCTCCGGAGATCACCGAGGTGTCAAGATTGAATGATGTACTGGAACCGGCGGCAAGCAGCAACGCAGGATAAAGCAGTCCTCCTGCCAGCAGCATCTGGAAGACGCCCTGTCGCCTCCTTCTTTTCTTTTTCATATTTCCCTCCTTTTATTAATCCTGTCTCATTTGCTCTTCACGATCAGGCAAGCCGTGTTCTTTGCGGTATCTTGGATCTTCTTCATCATCAATAACCTGCCACCCGAGTTTGGCAGCCATACCTTTGTTGAGTTTGCCTTCGGCGGTCATGAGGCCGTTCTCCTTAAGCATTCCCCTGATGGCCCTGTTTGACGGGGTATCATCGCTGTAGCGGTTTTCAAACTCCCAGGCGCTGACATTATCCGCCGTGAAGTGTGTGTTTTCCTGGATGGACTCATGTCCCTCAAATCCCTGGCGCAGGGCGCTGATGTGATAGGAGAAGACCACATCTCCGTATCGAGTTTCGGCTGAACGGATGATGACTTGGTCCACGGATTTTTCAGCCACATAGAGCGGGGCCCAGCCCTGCTCCGGGGTCACCGTCACAGTCAGGCTGTCTTCCGCCGCCGCCTGCTGCCAGGCCTCCGGCAGGTCGATAATCGCCTCGCCGTCGACGAGTTCGGAATTACCCCGGAGAAAGATGACATTTTCCGGGCTTTCCATGGACACATAAACAATCTCTTTAGTGGGGTCATCCCGGTGGGGCTGGACAAAGGATTTGCTGACGGCCGACATTGTGCCGCCGATATAAACATTGCCGGAGAAATAGCCGGCATAGTTGCCGCCGCCGGATTTGTAGAAATAGCTGGCATATTTTGTGCCGGTGGTGTCGTTGTCGACATAAGCATAGATGCCAAAGAGGTAGCAGGTATCACCTGTATAGCTTGTTGCAGAAAAAACGCCGCCATAGGCGGTTCCGCTGTTGCTGGCAGCGACATCAGTATAAACACCATAGGCATACCCTTCATTACCGGAATGATCGACAAACGCCCTGTAACCATAAAGAGTCCCTGTTGCCGCGCCGGTTGTGTCAATGTCAACATAACCGCCATAGGCACTCGTGGTACTGTCGGTGCCGATTTCGGCGTAATAGCCGATCGCCGTGCCGTTGGTATTTTGCACCTGGGAAT
>Ga0180007_10001889_pt1 | contig 26359 bp, 21 predicted proteins | sample MM_PC_MetaG_FD_121122 | JGI IMG/M metagenome (GOLD analysis project Ga0180007, IMG submission 121122) | Groundwater microbial communities from the Aspo Hard Rock Laboratory (HRL) deep subsurface site, Sweden - MM_PC_MetaG | ecosystem: Environmental > Aquatic > Deep subsurface > Groundwater... | reverse complement strand
ACCACCTTGGAAGGCGCCATGGCAATGGCCGTGGTGATGAGATCACGGGGCAAGCGCACACGCCAACAGGGAGTGCCATTTTGCTCCTCATAACGACTGGTGGCGCCATGTTTTTCGAAAAGTTCGGCTGCACGCCGGTTATAGCACCAGATACCGGGGTTTTCCAGGATGGCCAATGTCGATTCATGGATTGTGGCCATCTGCTCTAAGTTTAAACGTTCATAGGGCTTAACAATATTCCCCTGTCGAAAATCAGTCATAGGGTTTTCCTTTCTTACATGCACCTGAATACTTACCTTATCGTTTACGCCAGAACCGAGAATATTTACGGCAATGACGATCACTGCCCATAATAGCCTCGGCGGTTTTGGCAGCGCCAACGAGATCCTGGTCTAACACGTTTAATATGGCGGCATCAAGTCCGGCCATAATGGCCATATGCAGGAATGCCGTATTGAAGATATGGCGTTTCGGCAGGCCAAAGGAGACATTGGAAACAGCCATCACAGTCCTTGCCTGCGGGATCGCCTGCTTAATCGCCGTAATCGTATCCAGGGTTATCTTGCCCTGGTTGACATCGGTTGCAACCGGAAGTACCAGAGGGTCGAAGAAGAGATTGGCGGTGTCCACCCCGAAATGATTGCAGGCATCGGCTATCTTCAGGCAGGCCTCCACCCGTTTTTCCACGGTCTTCGGGATTCCATCCTCATCCATGGCCAGTCCCACCAACGGTTTGTCATACACCTTGGCCAGCGATATCACGTCAGTGAGGTATTTGTCCGACCCTTTGGTGGAGTTGATTAAAGCGGGGCGCTCATCTCGAACCTTTAGACCGGCTTCAAGAACCTTGTAGTCAGCGCTGTCGATACAGAGCGGGGTATCGATTTCTTTTTGAATGGTGGTTACGGCCCAGGCCATGGCCGCCATTTCGTCCTCCTGGCTGCCGCTGCCGGTACCGACGTTGACATCAATATAATCAGCGCCTGCCTCGGCTTGACTGCGAGCCAGTTCGATGAGCCTTTCCTCGTCCCGACTCTCGATAATCTTCTTAGCCGATGGGATGGAGGCATTTATTTTTTCAGCGATGGTAATCATTACTCCCTCTTTTTTTCTGTAACCAGTCCTATTCCATAATGAAAGACTGTATTCCCGGGATATTATCCTTGATCCAGGTTCTGATTTCCTGTGGCAGCACATTCTCCGGCTCACTGTTTAAGACGCCTGTGGCATATTCACTGGCACGTTGACAGGCATCCCGGGAACCTGCAGCCTGCCATTGCTCCCTGGTGTCACGGTTGGAAAGCTGTGGCTGATAATGCTCGGTACGCATGTATTTCCTGGTATGACGCGACGAGACAAAATGGCCGCCCGGGCCCACTTTTTTGATTTCATCCAGAGCCAATGTCCGATCGTTGACCTCAATACCTTCGACAGCTCGCATGACCATGCCGATTATTTCGTTATCCACCACCAGCTTGTCATATGAGGCGGTCAGGCAGAATTCCACAAAACCTGCCGCATCGTGGATGAAATTGGCGCCTGCCAGGGCAACCAGGGTGGAGGTGATGGCTGATTCATAGCCGGCTTGGGCATCAATAGCCTTGGAGTCCGTCATTCCGGCAGTGGCGTAGTATGGAAGCTTGTAAAACTGCGCCATCTGGGCGGCGGCCGCATTCATCAACCCCATCTCCACGGCGCCGGACAGGTATTTCATATCGCGCAGATCGGTAATTGAGGAGATACAGCCATACATGACCGGGGCACCAGGGTTGGCAAGCTGAGTCATGATGATGCCGGCCAGGGTGTCGACATTTTGAATTACTAAATTCCCGGCCAGGGTGATCGGCGCCGTGGCACCACAAAGGGGTTCAGCCGGCACCACCACCGGAATATTATTCATGGCTGCCTCTATGGCCAATTCACCGTATGATTCATCCAGCTTGAAAGGGCTGATAGGGCAGGCGACCATGGAGATAAATGGCCGTTCACGCAGGGCTTGCGGGGAACCGGCGATTTTTTCTGCCATATGGATCACATTACGAACCCCCTCCACCGTATAGACCCCGCCCATGATGTGCTTTCTGGTCCGGTTAAGAGCAGCGCCGAAGCGATTGACATCAATTTCCTCCACCGGAAGATCATAGGGATAGACATTGAGCATATAGAAATGGATATTTTCCAGACGTTCCACCATGCGGGCCATGTTCATGACATCGCGCAATCCGGCTCGGCGAGACTCGGTGGAACCAGGCTCCTGAACATTAAGGGCGGTACCGCCGGTGCCCATATAGACTCTGTTGCTGCCGATGTTCAGATCTTGGCAACCTGACTTATCCCGTCCGCAAAGGGTGATTTCTTCCGGGGCCGTTGTCAGGAGGTGTTCAACCTGTTCCGCTTTCATCCGGACTATATTGGTTGCATGGTCGATCTCGGCGCCGGCCGCAGCAAAACGCTCCAGGGCGGCCGGGTAATTGACTTGTACCCCAACCTCCTCAAAAATTTCCATGGAGGCCTGATGGATCTTGTCTATGTCTTCCTGTGTCAGTGGGGTGTATTGCCCCCCAGCCAACCCCTTGCGAACCTTCATGAATTACTCCTTGTGAAAATCATTTCCGTGTGACGGGCGGGACAGCCTCAACCCGCCTGGCTATGCAGTCTTTTTTCCCGCAACGTCGACAGGGGTTATGTTTACTATTTTCCGGTGATGCGTTTTTTTTATCAAAAATACCGAAAACAGCTGATATTGATTTACGGGGCTGCATCAGGGAGGTGTCACTCAGTTTCACCCCCACCGCTTCATTATCCAGCAAGGAAAAAAGCTTTTGCTGGTCGGCCACTGGCCAGTCGCAATAACCTGGAGAAAATCGTAAACCAACAGATTGGCCTTGCATTGCAACGGCCTTGGCTATGTCGGTATGAAAGCGGTCAGCCAGGTTTTCCACCGCACCGGAGCCCAAGGAGTCGGCCACATACCCGTGGGCAAGCTCTCCGCCAATCATCAGACTCGCGACTTCCCGGTCTATTTGTTTGCCTACTGTGGCAATAAAGCCCACCACTCGAGTAGCTCCCTGGAGAGCCTGTGCCATTTTTCGACTCTGAAAAACCGTGCCATCCGTCAGCGTCACACCTGTTTTGTCTGTCCGGGCAATAGAAAGCTCCTTCCAAATTACCCGCGGTCTGATAAGTTCTCGCAAACGGTTTTGCTGAATAGCGAGGCGTATACGACTGGTACGTGGAAGTTCTTTTTTTTGCCGTCGTCCCAGGAGTCGTTCCACAAAATCCAGATCAAAGCCCGGTCTATAGGTCAATGGCTGAGATGATCCTTTTGCGAGGAATGTTTTTTTCTCTGGTGAAACATTATACGTGGAGGATTGCGTCTCCATGACATGATCTCCTAAAAAAATGCCCAAAGAGAATTCGGGCAAAAATTATAACCAACAGCATCGACATATTTACGATGGCTAGCTATCTATGGGTTTTGGTAGTATTGAGTATTGTAGTTTTGTGTCAGCTGGCAAGGCAGCTTATGCGCACAATGAGAGCGGAAGGTTCTCGGAGAAGATGTCAGGGGAAATTATTGTGACCGCTTTTTAAGAGCACGGGTGACCAGTAGCAAAAATAAGTTTTTAGAGCGTAAGAAAAGCAAGGTCGAGTTTGAGTGTTATCTTGTGCAGGATCCGAATTCATTATATTGGTGGTGATATCCTTGTTTACTATATTTCGATTTATCTGTTTTTGTTTGTTTACGTGTATTCTTTTTATTCAGTAATTGGTAGCATGCCTGCTTTTTTGTCGATAACTTTTAGGGCATCAACAAATTGATTTAATCCAGATTCCAACTCACTCAGAACCTCGACCGGCAAGCGTAATAAGACATCAGCTAATGCGCCCTGGGCAGGTTGCGGTGCTTTTGCCAGTAAAGTGGAATCTTTTTCAGTGAGATAGAGACGAACGACCCTTTGATCACTGATGGAGCGTTCCCGGTAGGCCAGCCTTTTTCCCTGGATCTTGTCAAGCATATGCTGCAGGTGGATTGATGAATAGACAAAACTCTGGCCAGACCATATACCGTCAGGCCCGGTTCATTGAACAACTCCAACATCAATCATAACTGGGCGGCAGAGAGCCCTGATTCTTTTTCTACCCAACGGCAATGGGCATGGGCAGGGCGAAAGATGATACGGAAATTTTTGAGGATTGTCTGAAACTGAACAAACCTCGGGTCATTTCCCTTATTTTGCGGCTGGAGATGTGGTTCGCCTGTGTAATCCATCCAGATTTGCTCCCGCTATTTTTTTTAAAAAAAAGAATGCAACCAAATATATTTGCACAATAACATATGGAACAAATATTACAAGGGGCATTGACTTGTGAACCCTTGTTCAAGTGCCATCTATTCTCAAAAGCGGTCACTTTAATCAAAAAAACAAGGGACGCCCTGGATTTCGGGTACCCCTTGTTTTTTTGATGTTTTTGCTATGTGATTACGATTCTTTTCAGGAACCGGGCTACAGAGCAGAGGCCTCAAGCTTGAGAGGAAGAGAGATATCAATCCACACAACATTATCATCTTCTTTGCCAACGTTTATAATGCCGCCGTGGTTATGAATAACGACCTTGGCAATGGGCACATCCATGATATCTCCGTTTGTCGCCCCTTTGGCAAAGGGATAGGCTACGGCAAAGGGATAGAAAAAGTCTTTAATATCATCGTCTGAGATAAAGGGCACTCTGTAGGAAAGAGTGATTGCCGCATGTTCGCCGATCTTTCTTGTCGTCACATTCATATCACCTTTCTGACCCATGCGATGATAGGCGTTTTCCATTAGGTTGATCAGCACGGTTTTTAATTTACTCGGGTCGAGTTGCAGCTGGGGGATTCTCTCATCAAAGCTTGCTTTGACGGAAAAGTCTTTATCAGGGTATTCCGACGTGACAGTATCAACCGCTTTCAATACCACTGTATTGAGGTCGGCGGGCTGCAGAAGAACGGACTGGGGACCGATATAGGCCAGCATCATCAGCAGAATTCTTTCGAGCTTTTCCACCTGCTCTATGATCAATTCGCCCTTTATGGTTCTCGGGTCCGATTCGTCGAAAGATTTGATTAACCTTCTTGTCAACCCTCCGATGGCGGTAAGAGGATTCCTCAGTTCGTGGGCCATGCGGGAGGAAACCTGACTCAGGGTTTCCAGTTCCTCGGATTGAAGAATTTTTTCCTGCAGTTCTTTCTGGATCGTCACATCGATGACAATACCATCCATCCGCATAAATTCATTATCCCCGTCATATACCGCAACGGCATGTTCAACCCCATAGACGATATGGTGATCTGTGTGAATCATCCGGTAATCGATATGGAGATCTTTTCCCTCCCGCAGACATTCCTCGCGACGGGCAACGACGCGGGCCCGGTCATCCGGATGCAGATGCTCATTCCATAATGAATGATGGCCGTTCAACTGCTCAGGTGACATCCCCATCATCTGTTCAACAGCTTTGTTTAAAAAAACGACCGCCCCGTCTGCTGAAATCATATAGACGATCAACGGCACATTTTCGACCAGGGTGCGATACGTTCTCTCGGATTCCTTAAGGGTCCGCGTGCGCTGGTCAACCATGACCTCCAGATTATGTGAATAATTCTTGAGCCGTTTACGTGATTTTTCCAGCGAAGAGAGCATCTTGTTGATGGAACGGGCCATTGTTCCCAGTTCGTCAGCGCTTTCCTCTGGAATCATGGTATCGCGCCGGCCTGCGGCGATTTCTTCTGAAGCCTTCACAACCTCACGGATGCGCTTTACAAAAATGATGGATACGCACCAGATGAAAATGATGGAAAAGATAAGGGCAATAGAGCCGATGACAGAGGCAATTGTCCCGTATTGCTTGAGAAGAGCCAGGGTAGGACTTCTGTCAACACTGATCTCAACCACCGCTATCACCTGGGTGGAAAAATCGCGGATCGGGCCAACAATGCTGGCGACATGGCGACCATCCAGTTTGCCTTCCTGAAGTAATACTTCTCCGTTATCATAACAGCGATTGAAAAAATCAGTGGTAAGAAGGCCCTTTTCCATGGTCGAAGCAAAAATCTTGGGACTTTTTACCTCAGGGGCCTCCCGAATATAAAGCAGAAAATCCGTTCCATAGTTTTTCTTGAATTGATCCAGGAGAGACTGTTCCAAGGAAAGCCCGATCTCAAAGGTGCCGATCTGCCTGCCTTCATGAAACACGGGCACCACACTTCGTATGCCGAGACCAAAAACCCCGCGCTCTATGCCACTCACCCCTGTGCCGCTTTGCCGGGCCAGATTGATCGTATGCCGGTAGGATTCCATATCATCGCCGAATCGGGACAAGGCATGAAGACGCAGGAAAGAGGTGGCCGGTGGTATATGAAAATGAAACTGCTTGACGCCAAAATCCTTCTGCAAGCTCTCATAGACCGGCAGCAGAAGCTCAATCAACCGGCCGCGGTCCCTTGCGGCGAAGGCCGCTGCTACATCAGGGTTTTTTGCCACCGTATAGGCAAGGCTCAGGCCCATGTTTTCCTTGAACACAATATCGTCCAGAAAATATTGATATTGATCTCTCAGCCGTTTTGCTTCGTTGACGTGGATGAGGCTGTTCTGGAAACGATAGGAAACCGCAAACAGGAAGGCGGCCCCTATGATTGCAAGGAAAAAGAAAGGGATAATGAGCTTCCATTTGAGACTAATATCTCGAAATCGCAGTAAATTCAATGGGAACCCTTTGCATATCGGCTTTAAGAGGTGTGGACATTAATGCCTTACAGTCTGATGACTCCTTCCGGCGCAAATTTTTCATTTTCATGATTCGCCTAACTATAAAAGATTGCAGTGAAGTTCACAAGCAATGTTTTAAGCATGTTTTATCGACAAAGGGTTGCCGGTTTGTCTTAATGGTTCATCAATCATGGGGTTTGGCACATGGTTGGAACTCATTAATATCTCGTTGATTTTCGTTTCCAGAAGGCTGTCAATGCACGGTGTGCGGGGCAAAGAAAAATGCCATTGAGGAAAGTTACTTCATGATAAACCTCCGCCGCAGGCGGCGTGAGGCGCTAATGAAAGAATAAATCGTGAAAGGCAAGTCAATCGAAAAAAAATAGGCGGCGCCCACTGTCGATCAGTTGCTGTTTTTTTTGTGCCTTGCAAGTAAAAAGTGGGGAGAGTGGGTAATTTCTTTGATACTGTTTGACTTTGTGGGCGGCAAAAAAATACATCTAGGTCAAAATAGGGTAGAAAAATAAAAAAAAGGACTTAAAGCTTAATGCCTTAAATCCTTGAATTTACGTGGTAGCGGGGACAGGATTTGAACCTGTGACCTTCGGGTTATGAGCCCGACGAGCTACCGGACTGCTCCACCCCGCGGCTTATCGAAATTAGTGTACTGCAAATTTTCTAAAAGTCAAGTTATAAATTGGTGCGGCATTTCCCAAAGCGGTAATCATCAGTCACCTGATTTTTTCGGGAAAAATGTATTGAATTTCCCGGGCATTTTGATCTGAAACTCCAGACGCTTTCCCATGGTCGGGTGGTCAAAAGCAAGGTAATAGGCGTGCAGGGCAAGGCGACCCAATGGATCTGTTTTTGCCCCGTATTTTTTGTCGCCCGCCACGGGATGACCGATGTCGGCCATGTGCACACGAATCTGATTTTTCCTTCCGGTTTCGAGGGTAATATTGATGAGGGCGCAGTCGTTGCCCTCTTTCACCACTTCAAAGTTGGTCACGGAGAATCTGCTGTCCTCAGCGCTGTCGCTGACCGAATATACCCGCAAAGATTTTGCCTCCCGCAGGTGACTGGACACCTGCCCGCTCTTCTCTTTAGGGACTCCCTCGACAATGGCGGCATATCTCTTATCAACGGTCTGCCAGTTTTCCTGCAGTGTCCGCTGGGCGGTTTCGTTTTTGGCGAAAACAAGCAAACCCGAGGTGTCGCGGTCTAATCTGTGGACAATGAAAATTCGTTGCTCTTTCGATCTGCTCCGTTCTCTGAGATAGGCGGTGAGTTTGTAATAGGCGGTTTTTATTTTTTCTTTTTCCGTGGCGATGGTCAACAGCCCTTGCGGTTTGTTTATGACAATAACAGCCTCATCCTCATAAACAATCTCCAGGCCGGGACACTGGTGGCCCTCTTCGCTCATCTCTTTTTCCGTCTTTATGACAATCTCATCCCCCGGCAACAGACCGTGATCATGCCGCTTGACCGTCATGTCTCTGACCAAAACCGCCCGATGCTTGACCAGTTGTTTCACCTTTTTTTTCGAATAGCCGCAACCGGTCAAAAACGAAAGAAGACTCATTTCTTCTTTTGCCACCATCTTTCTCATGAATTTTCTATCCTTTCAGGGCATTTTGGCATGACAACAGTTCCCGGACGCCAAACAGCACGAGAAAAGACAATCTGACCTGTTTCCGTCGGGTTGGGGGGGCGATTTGGTTTCAATACCTTTCCCCTCTTGCAAATCATCGAAGTGCCGTTTCACGAACCCACATGGCCCTTCTTATCTTCTTTTTTGGTTTTTTTGGCGATTTTTTTCTCTTTAGTGGTTTTGGCCGGTTTCTTTTTGCTTTCCTTCTTGCTGTCCTGTGCTTTGCTCATGGCTTTTGAGTTCCTTAAGGTTGAAATGATAAGATGTCACACACAACACAAAAACATCTATGAACATAATACAATTATTTTGTAACTGAAGGATTTTTTATCGGATTTTTTCTCATTTTTCGTCAAAACAGTCGCCGGGAGAAAAAATGTGTTCACATTTTTCGCCGGGTGGGTATCAAACGTTGTTAACCAATTGCGGGCAGGCCGGAAAAATAGACTGTTATAACAGTCGGCTATTGAGAAGGTCATGTTTCGTCCTTTTCTGCGCAAAATACAATTAACAGATTGGAGCGGCTTTTCCACTTAATGATCTGCCCGAATTCTTCAGACCGGCCCTACGGGGCAAAAAAAGCTTCTCGACGTTCAATGGCAAGGTGCGTCCATATGCCGGAAAAATAACAAAAGAAAGCGGTTCGCCAGTCAACCGCCAGGAAATACCCTGCAGGAAATTTACCAATCGCTCATTCCGGCTATTATTCTTTATTGTCACCCCTCGATAAAAGTGTTACTCCTCTTCTTTGACAAGAGAAAATCCGCGTAAAAATTCCTACGTAAAAATTCCTATATAATGATGGGGCTCTGAGGACCGCTTCGGCGGTTTAGTTCAGCAGGAAGGAGTTTTGACGTCGGTTGCGCGCCGTAAAAACTCTTATTTCGATAGGCCCACAAAAAAGTCCATCACTATTAGGCCAATGCCATTTTTTGATAAAGTGGCTGGGCAGATCGATATACCTTCAGCCTTCATGATGGTTGAGCACTCTGATTCCCAGGATCACAGTGCAGGCGGAGAATCTCCCATTGTCATTAACCCTTCATGCTTCCATATTTTTCCCTATATGCAGACTGAATTCAATATCAAACGGAGAAATTGATGCTTCCTGATGACAACAATCCTGAATCACGAATAAGCCCTGAGCAACTTGAAAAATCGCTTATAGGCATCGCCACCGAGAGTTGGCGTTTTTCAAGGGTTTTCGCCCGTCTTGTCGGAAAACTTGACGCCGGGGAAGCAAGTCGATATGTAAATCAACTTCGATATTTTCATAAAATGCTTGAGGAAAACATGCAGGATGCTGGAATGAAACTTGTGAACGTCGAAAGCCAGCCCTTTGATCCCGGCATGGCCGCTTCAGCGATCAACATTGCCGATTTCGGCCCCGATGACCAGTTGGTAGTCGATCAGATGATCGAACCGATTATCATGGGGGTAAACGGGTTGAAGAAGGCGGGTACAATAATGCTTCGGAAGGTGCAGCTATGAAATACGTTGGAATTGACTTGGGCACCACCAATAGTGCTATTTGTTCTTACGATGGAGAAAATATCCGTCTCTATAAGAGCACTCAACAGAATGATGTCACGCCTTCAGCAATTTATATTGATCGCCGAGGCAATAAATATATTGGCCTGCTTGCTTACAATAATGCCGCCAAGGACCCAAACAATGCCGCGACAAAATTTAAGCGGATGATGGGGACCAGCACCCCCATAAAATTGTCCGCTGCCAAATTGACTATGACTCCTGAGGAATGTTCGGCAGAAATCTTGAAAGTCTGTTTTGGATATTTGCCGGAGGAGTTGAGAAACAGTTCAGAAACCGGCACAGTGATTACCGTTCCCGCTGCCTTCAACCAGATGCAGAAAGATGCTACAATGGCAGCGGCTGAAATGGCGGGCATTGGCAAAGTAGCCCTGATGCAGGAGCCTGTAGCGGCGGTGATGAGTGTTATGCGGAAACGGAAGGGCGACGGGATGTTTATGGTGTACGATCTTGGCGGCGGAACACTTGATATTGCCATTGCCCAGAGCATATCCGGGCGGGTCAGCTTGCTGGCCCACGGAGGCATTGCCATGTGCGGCGGTGAGGATTTTGACCGGATAATTGTGGATAATGTCGTAAAACCCTGGCTCTTTGACAAGTTTGACCTGCCCGATGATTTCACGATCAATCCCAAGTATAAGGCTGTAATTCGCCTAGCCACACGGGCGGCAGAAATAGCGAAAATCGAACTTTCCCCCAAGGAAGAAGTGGTGATCAGTGTTCCTGATTCAGATCTTGGTGGTGCCAAGGATGAAGCAGGCGAGGAAATATATCTCGACGTTGTCCTTAATCGAGCTGTATTGGATGAATTGATTGCCGAGAAGGTGCAGGATTCCATTCAAGCGGCTCGCGATACATTGGAAAAAGCCGGTCTCAGCCCACATGACATCGGAAGAATAGTCTTTATTGGCGGCCCGACTCATTACAAACCGCTACGCGATAAAGTGGCATTTGAGTTGGGTATCGACGCCTCCACCGAGGTAAACCCAATGACCGCAGTGGCAGAAGGCGCGGCAGTATTTGCCGAATCCATCGACTGGGAGTCACAAAGCCGGGGTCGGAAGAACACCCGAGGCACCATCAGTGCCAGTGGAAACCTAGACCTGGCATTCAACTTTATTGCCAGAACACCAGATTCGAGGGCCAAAATCGCCGTAAAACTTGGCGGCAAAGCAATTGCTGGCGCAGAGTTTCAGGTGGACAGCCTTGATAGCGGTTGGTCTTCAGGTCGTATTCCTCTGAAAGATGGCGCGACCGTGGACGTCACCTTGAGTAAGCCTAGCGACAACACCTTCAAGATATTCGTGTTCGATGGGGCAGGAGGTCCTGTTAATATCGGCAATAGCAAGATCGTCATAACCAGGACAGCCGCCACTATCGATGCGATCCCCTCGTCGTCATCAATTGGTATCGAATTTTCCGATAAGGGACGACCTGCCTTGGCTTATATTGTTCATGAGGGTGATCCTCTGCCAAAAAAAGGGACGAAAAAGTTCAAAGCGCTCGAATCTCTCCGGGCTGGGTCGTCAAACGCCCTTCACTTTATCATCAGGGAAGGGGAAATCCCCAACCCGGTGACCGATAATCGATTTATAGGCGAGTTGGAAATTAAAGGTTCTGACTTTGATGAGGGGATTATCATCCAAGGGGAGGAATTGATCTGTAAGTATGAGGTCAGAGACTCCGGCCAAATTATCCTTGAAGTATCAGTTCCCAGCATTGGCGCAGAATTTTCCAACCACAAAAATTTCTACTCTCGGCAGGAGGGACAAATCGATTTCACCAGCGCCTCCAGGCAGATTGCTGAAGAGGTTGAACTCGTCCGTGACAGGATTGACACTATCGCGGCCAAAGTAGATAACCCAAAACTCGCCCAGGCCCTTCAGAAACTGGACCAGGCAGACTCGATTCGAGAAGACGAAGCCGATCCCGAAAAGGCGAAGCAGGCCATGGATAATGTCCAAGAGGCCAAGAAACTCCTTGCCGACGTGCGGAAGGCAAACAGCAAGCCGATCCGCCAGATGGACCTGGACGCCTGCCTCGTCTTCTTCAATGATGTGGTGCGCCAACATGCCCGCCCGACTGAGGCCAGCGCTTTTGACAATCTGGCGCGCACTGCACAGCGTTCTATCGATAGCAACAGCAGGGATTTTGAAAATTTCCTTGATCAAATGCGGCAAAAAAACTTTGATATCCTCTGGCGGCAGGATTTTTTCGTTATCGACCGTTTCAAACAGATGGCAAAAGAGCCTTGGAAATTTGCCGACCAGCAGCAACATGCTGAGCTTGTTGCCATTGGCGTCGAAGCAATCAAGGCTGATGACATCGAAAAACTCCGCCATGTCATGGGCCAACTATATTCAATTCGGATTTCCTTAAGTGCTGACGATGACATGATCGGATCAGCAAACATTACGCAAGGATAATATGGCGATTGATGCCTGGTTGCCAGTCGGTTTCATTGCCCCTGATGGTGAGCGGGTCAGGCTTGCCTTGCAGGATGGGCTTGACTGGCAGATATATGAGACCCAGGGCGGCGGCCGTATATTGTTCGCCAAGTTGCAGCTTGCGAAGAGATGGTTTGAGGCCGGACTTGTCCAACAGAGCCAGATGAGCGAGTTTGAATTCGGAGGCGAAACCTATTTCGCTTTGTCTTCAGGGCAGGACTACATGCTTTCCTCGGTCGAAGATTGCAGGTCCCCTGATAATAAGAATGAGGCACTTTCCTTTGCCGAGTCTTTTCGCATCACCCGTGAGATTGATCGGGAGAGTGCTCTCCATGACGCAATCTTTGTCGAGAAAATTTCCCGCCTTCTGCCAACCTACAGTCTTTCGGCCCGAATCAGCGACGACATTGTGTTTGGAACCTGGCTTACGGGTGGGGTGCCGGTTTCTGTGCAGTCCTTCCGCCGCCTGCGCTCCTTGATGAGTTGGCTGGGCGCGCCTCATTTGCGCGATGTTTTGGGCAAGGGCGGCTTCCAGGTCAACGAGAAGATCATCAGCCACAAACCGGCAGCGCCAGCTCCACAGGGCCAGGAGCTGCCGAAAGAGGCTGACTCCTCAGCGCAACCGACACCGACAGGGTTTACTTTGGCTGGTCGACCGCAGCTGGAGCAGTTTTTTAATGAGCATGTGGTCGACATTATCGAAAACGAGGTTCGTTACAAAGCGCTCGGCATTGATTTTCCGTCCGCAGTCATCCTGCATGGGCCGCCAGGGTGCGGCAAGACCTTTGCGGTCGAACGTCTGGTTGATTATCTTGGTTGGCCCAGTTTTCAGATCGAGGCCTCAAGTATTGCCAGCCCGTATATCCACGACACCAGTAAAAAGATTGCCGAAGTCTTCGACAAGGCGATGCAGAACGCCCCATCCGTCATTGTTATTGACGAGATGGAGGCCTTTCTTGCCGATCGGCAGGCAGGCTCAGGCTCAAGTCATCACCGTGTCGAAGAGGTTGCCGAGTTCTTGCGGCGGATACCAGAGGCGATACAAAACCACGTCCTGATTTTGGCCATGACCAACCGGATCGAGATGATTGATCCGGCCATCCAGCGCCGTGGCCGGTTTGACCATGTGGTCAAGGTTGACATGGCCTCGGAGGAAGAGGTCCGCGCCTTGCTTGCCAAACTGGTGGCTGACTTGCCCTGCGAAAACGATGTTGATGTCAAAGAACTTGCACGACACCTTGCCGGGCGACCGCTTTCCGATGTGGCTTTTGCCATGCGTGAAGGAGCTCGGTTGGCGGCACGGGCTGGTAAAGACAAACTGGATCAGGCCAGCCTGCAGGAGGCGATGGGTATCGCCTCGGCCAAGGAAAAGAATGAGACTTCTTCGCGGATCGGGTTCATCTGATGAATGGCAATCGCTCTCCAGATAACGATCCTGGCAAATCCAACAAAGGGTTTGCTGGATTTAGCTCTTTGGTCACTGATAATGTTGATCAAGTAATTGCCAATGCCTTTCTGGTCAAAGCAGAAAAGAAATCGGAAGCAACACCAGCAAGCGACCCGAAGCCGATTGCTTCGCCTCCCCCAACACCGCCTTCCCGCAATCAGGAGACTAAAGGGGGATCAAGTCCTCCTACCCCACCAACACGACCACAGCAAGGCACTCCGAAGCAGAACCAGCAATCGGTTGGGGCTCCTTCCCAGCCTGAGCTACTATCTGATTGGTCGGTTTCCTCAAGATGGAAATATTTTTTATGGTTTATTGGTATTATGTCCATCTTGTCATTTTATATCTCAACGTACAAGAGCGACAGACCTCAGCAACACCAGCAGCAACAGCAGGAGACGAGGACCGTAAGCCCGCCTACCCCCACGACGACAGAGCCTTTAACGGCGGAATTTATTCAAGAATTTATGCGCAAGGAGGCCGCTGCTACGGTATTTGCCATCCAGATGGAGTTGAACGCCTTAGGGTATGATGTTGGCTCTGCTGATGGCATTCCCGGAAAGAAAACAACTACCGCCATTAAAAAATTTCAACGTGATCAGGGAATATTAATAGACGGGATTGCAGATTCTTTTTTGCTGGACCGACTAAAAGAGGTGGTCAGCAAGAAGGAGAATAAGAAAGAGGTTTCCAATAGCCCTATTGCTCAATCTCTGACGCAAACATCATCCAGACAATCTGCATGGGAGCGACCGGCGACAGCCCCAAATGGCAACCCGTGGCCTACCTCGGCAGCCTATATCAAGGGTTACAAGCGACTCCATGCAGACGGCCTTTCCACGGTAACCGTCGATAATTCACAAAATGCCTCCGATGTGTTCGTCAAGCTCACCTCGTTAGACGGTACACAAGCTTACCATGTTCGCCAGTTTTTCATCCCCGCCAGAGGAAAATTTACGCTGAATAAAGTAACTGCGGGGAATTATGATATTCGCTATCGTGACTTGGGCGATGGGGGATTAGCCAGGTCTGAATCTTTCCGTCTCAGTGAGGAACAGACCAGCGATGGCATGCGTTACAGCATCTTTACAATGACCCTATACAAAGTGACTAATGGCAACATGGAAACTTTTGTTCTTTCGGAGGCGGAATTTTGACAGAGGGCAGATTGATCAAGAATTGCCATCATACAACTCTCCACCAGAATCCATTTTTCGTGTTGGGGGCCACTATCCATGATGACGGACGTCGTATAGTCGAACTGGCCGAAGAAAAAGGTCTCACCCTCGATAGTGAAATCTGCATGAAGGCCAGGGGAGACTTGACGAATCCTCGCAATCGCCTCGCTATTGAAATGGCCTGGCTGCCAGGTGTACCGCCCGCCCTGGCGGACGAATTGCTTAATTCCCTGGCCATACCCAGCAACGACGAGAATGAAAAGTCACTTTCACCGTCAGCCCATGCCAACCGGCAAGGGCATCTCGCCCTGCTGCAAAGACGCAAGCAAGGGAAATCGATCTCGGCCCTGGCTCATGCCAACCTCCTCGCCGCCTCGCTTGAACTGCTCACCCCAGAGATGGATGCCGAATTGTGGGGTAAATGGATTGTCGATTTCGCCATTGCTGTAGATAGAATCAACCCGGAAGACACCTTTCGTGACATCAATGCCGATCGCAAAATTGCAAAATTCCGGGAAGTCTTAGGGGTTGATTTGATAGAAATCGAATTTGCCGAACGTCGCCGATTATATACAGCAATTCTCGTAAGCGCCTTGGACAATTTCCCCACAACCAAACTTGTTGAGGTCGTCACACGGGTAACTAATGCCGCTACCGATTCTGGCCAGAACCATGCCCCCCTGCTGATCGATGAGCTTGTGGACCGTTACGAAATGGACGCAAACCACCGCTTCTTGCAGCCCGAAGCCGAAAATCTGAAAAAGTTGATCAAGTCCGTCAATGATGCCGCCTATCGTAATAAAAATGCCATCGAGCCGTTGGTTAACCAGCTCGGAAAAATGATCAGGCAGTGGGATGCCGTTGCCCAGCCAATTCAGCTCAGCATGAAAGCCCGCGGGCTTGATCATGACTTGAGCCATGAAATCGCTTTCAGTGCTCGGAGCCTAGCCGTTGATTTGTTCAACAAATACGACATGCTCGATACGGCAACCAGTTTGACCAAGACCTTGCAGGAACTGTTTGCCGAGCTTCCCGAAGTCGTCGAACGCCTGGACGAGGATGTAGATGCACTTGACGATATCTATACCAGAAGAAAAGAGGTTGCCCAGCGAGATGCGCAATGGGCAAGCGAAATCACCTACCAGGCTGAGATCGGAATGATGTTCAAGGATACCCTGCGCATTTCGCCCGATGGAGTTGAGTGGAAAGGTCGGCGATTTACCCTGGATTCAATTACCCGTGTACGGTGGGGCGCGGTAAGAAAATCCGTCAACGGCATTCCTGCCGGGATAGACTGCACCATTGCAATTGGAGATAATCGAAGCGAGACAGTGATCACCACAAAAAAAGAGGATGTCTATAATGCCTTTTTAGAGCGTCTATGGAAGGTTGTTTGTGTGCGCTTGATCGGCGAGATAGTTGAATTACTGAAAAATGGGGGGAAAATTTCTTTTGGCGATGCAACTGTGGATGACTTAGGCGTGACCCTCCGAAAGCACAAATTTTTGGGTTCAGATTCTGTATATCGTCATTGGAATGAAGTGACTTACACTAGTCATAATGGTTCTTTGGTTATTACTGATCGTGAAGACAAAAATATATATGTAAACATTTCATATCTCGATACCAGCAATGCCCACATCCTGGAAACCATCATCCGTTTAAGCTTTAAAAAATGGAACGGCCGGTTGAGCGGGTTGCTTGAAGATTAAAATAACTAGTTTGAAAAGAGACAGACTTAGATGTTCAATCACCGGAGCAAGAGATAGAGAGGCCATACGATGTCTGTCGAGTTAGTTAATAAGTGGATGAATGGGCGAAGGCCGGCAACAATCACAGCGGCTTTGGCAAATGGCAATAGGCGGTTTCATTTCATCCGAAAGATATAATTCAGAAAATGGGACAAAATTATTTTATACACATTGCTGGAGTCAGAAAGTTTGATTGACTGAAATCTGATCTACCCCCGGAACCGAGCTCAGGCTGGTATAGTTGATGTCTGCAAAATGGCTATTTCTGCAGGCACGTTCTCTTGAGATACCTGTTATTCTTAATAATGCCAGAATGAGCAGATTTCTTATAAGGAACCTGCTTTTTTGTTAAAAATTTGTTCTTGCCATTTAGCATATTGATGGAGTAGTAAATGGAGGGAGTATGCCTTCAGGGTTAAAAAAATATAGAACCTTTTAGGGTTGACAACTGTCAACCAGCTTAGATATAATGATAATGAACAGGGCAATACCTTATTACAGTCTTAAGAAAGTAAAACAACTTGCTCAAGGGCCTAATTGTCTACATCATTCACGAAAGAGCTCGGAAAAATGCGAAACAAGACTTTGGCTGGCATAGGCAGGACATTAAAAATGCCATTTTGAAACTGCAAAGAAAGCATTTTCATAAATCAACATCCAAATATGACAACCCGAAAATCTATGTCGACTACTACAAGGCCTATGGATTAGTGGGAGAAGATGTCTATATTCACTTCCGTATTGAAAATAATCGGCTAATAATTTGCAGTTTTAAGAGGATTTGAGATGCTTTGCAATAACTGCGGTGGCAACTTAATAGAGATTACTGGCAACCTGTCTTTTGATGACGACATTATTGGGCGCTATGAGATAACTAATGCACATTACTCGAAATGTGAACAATGTGGTGAGAAACTACTTCCGGAAGCAACATGGGAGAAAGCCGACCTGGAAGAAGCAAAAACCCTTGAGAAAATGATTACATCTCTCCCGGTTTCTGAATTCATCAGTGCGACAGAAGCAGCAAAAAATCTTGGCATATCCAGACAAGCGATCCATAAACACAATAGAATCAGAAAAGGCTTTATTTATTCAATTAAGTTAGGTGGCAAATTATTTTACCACCGGAAGTCTACTCTGCTTTTTAAAGAGACTGGAGACGGAAGATTCCCACTTGTTAAAAAAACCAAACAAGAGCCTAAATACAGCATTTACCACCGCATTTCTGCTCTTCCCTATTTAGAAGATTTTAACCATTTTTTTGATAATATAAAAACTCTCGACAAATCGACATATGGTAATGAAATACATGTAAGGGATGGAGCTGATTATGGCTGTAACTAAAAAAGAAGATAAAGCTCAAGTTAAAGCTAAAATTATAAAGAAACAAATTTTGGCGGACCATAGTTTAAAAGCACTTTGGGCTGACGATATACAATTAGCTTTACGTGATGATGATATATGCTTCATACGGTTTTCTACTCATTTACCTGAAGGCTATTATGAACAATGCCGTATTATGCTATCTAAAAAAAACATCGAAAAATTTGTTGAAGTTGCGTGTGAAGTGCTCAATTACTATCCATCACCAAAACAAGAAAAGGTAACAGAACTACCGGAATAAACACATGTATTTGTTAAGAGCAAGAAGTGGCTACCCGTGAGAAGGTGTGTTTGGCGATGTGTCAAGCTTGAGTGACAGCCACTTGAAGAAAATATTTTCCAACATGAAAGCGGTATCCACCTGGGAGTGGTTGCCGTTTTTTTTGTGTGTAGGGTGTGGGGAATGTTGTGGGAACCCAAAAAAAGTTGCCCCGAAAAGCTACTTTATGTTTGCATCCTAACTTGTTGATTTTACGATTGGAGCCACCTGCCGGGATCGAACCGGCGGCCTTCGGGTTACGAATCCGATGCTCTACCAACTGAGCTAAGGTGGCTCTAAGTTGCCGTCTTTTAGCAAATTGGAGCACAAGGTGTCAAGATTTCTCTCATCAAATAATGGTTAAGCCAAGGTTAAGCCTGCAAGTTGCTCGTCAGGCAGGGGAGGGGAGATCAGTAAAGCATCTTTCTGATCCTGCGTCACTTTTACCTCAGCTACCAGGGGGCCGCCGGGGATTTTTCTGCCGTATCGAACGACAAGCGCTGCGCTGAGGCTGATATCTGCAGGGTGACAGGAATGGCGCAGCAGGGCGGTGGGACCCGGCCTGTCATTGAGGCTTAAGACCAGATCACCCGGCTGGCTGAGCCGCAGGACGGCAGCGTTCTCATCCTGGCTGCGGCCGATGGCAAGCCAGCCGCCATGGGGCAATCTGAATTGCCGTCCGACCAGCAGGAAACGGACGTCCTCCCTGTTGACCCGGGCTGACTCCCTGTACAGCATCTTGATGCGTTTTGCCAGATTGGGGTCAGTTAGAATACAGCCTCCCGCCGGATTAGGGTAGTCGGTTATGCCGAATCCGGCCGCGAGTTTGATCTGCTGTGATCTGCCGCGTCCACTGCAATACGGCAGTTTTTCCCGATCGATAATACCTGACAGCTCAGCTTTGGTCGGTTTCTGGCTCTTGGCGCATAAAGGGCGTAGCAGGAGAGAATCGGTGCCGCTGTCGCGCTCGATGACGCGCAGAGTATCTTTGCGCTGAGACATGGGGCGCTGGCCGACCACTTCGCCGGTGATGATGAATGAGGCATGATACCCGGCCATCAGCTTTTTTGCCTCGGTGAGCATGAGGATCTTGCAGTCGATGCAGGGATTGAAGTGTTTGCCGAAACCATGGGGAGGATCGTGCAGCAACTGCAGATACAGATCGGTGATGTCTTTCACCTCGACATCAATATCATATTTTTCCCGGATCTTTTTTCTGTATTGCGCCTCTCTTGCAAGCAGGTCATAGTCGAAAAAGGGGGTAACGAATTTAAGGGCCTTGACCCTGACTCCCTGTTCCGCCACAACCCTGCAGGCCAGAATACTGTCTAATCCGCCGGAAAAGAGGGCGAGCGCCGTAGGTTGATTGTCCATTGATGTGAAAAAAACCGGTTATTGATTGCGGTTGATCAGTTCCGTGACATAGGCCAGGGTCTGCGGGGTGACCGAATCACCGTCAAGCATGCCGGCAAGCTCCGCCACTTTCTGCGTTTCATCAAGACGAACAATGGCGGTGTGCGTCCGGTCATTGCTGACATGCTTGCTCACCCGGTAATGGTCATGGGCGCAGGAGGCGATCTGAGCCAGATGGGTGATGCAGATAACCTGATGATGAGTTGCCAGTTCCTTGATTTTTCTGGCCACCGACTCTGCCGCTTTGCCGCTTATACCGGTATCCACCTCGTCAAAGATGACGGTTTCCACCTGGTCCTTGCGGGCGAGCAGACATTTGAGGGCCAGCAGCAGGCGTGATAATTCACCGCCTGAGGCGATCTGCACTATCGGCTTGACCGGTTCCCCGGGATTGGCCGAGAACATGAAAGCCGGCCGGTCAGCCCCGGTGCGGCCGAGGGAGGACAGCGACGGCTCGCTCTCGGAAAATTTTATCTCGAAAACGGCGCGGTCAAGACAGAGGGAATGTAATTCGTTCCTGATCGTTTCAGCCAGAGTTTGCGATGTCTTTTGCCGCGCCTGGGAAAGTTTGCCTGCGGCCGCCAGCAGCTCGTCTTCGATCTTTTTCAGTTCTTTTTCAAGTTTTTCCAGGCGGACATCAAGGGCTTCCAGCTCCTCAAGCTCCCTTGCCGCGTTGCTGCCATAGCTGATGACGTCGGCAAGTTCCGGACCGTACTTTCTTTTCAACTTCTGCAGAATATCAAGGCGGGCCATGATGGTCTCAAGCGCCTGGGGGTCATCCGTAATGGAGTCGAGATAGTCACGCAGTCCTGCCAGCTTTTCTTCCAACTGATAAGTGAGTCCGGCAATCTCTTCGGACAGAGGGGCGATGGTTGCGTCAAGTTCGGTCATCTGCACGAGATTTTTACGTGCCTGGGCCAACGGATCGATGGCACCGTAAAGGAGTGAGTAGCTTTTTCTGCCAAGCCGGTTCAGGTCATCAGCACTTTTGAGCCTCTGTTTTTCCATAACCAGCCTTTCGTCTTCTTCAGGGATAAGCTTGGCATCCATGATCTCACGCACCTGAAAGGAAAGAAAATCTTTGCGCTGTTCCTTTTCCATTTCTTTTTTGCGCAGATCGGCATATTCGTTTTTTTTCTGCTGCCAGGCGTCGTATTGTCTGGAAAAATCGAGACGCTGCTGCCAGAGGCCGCCCACTGCATCTATGAAATCAAGATGATAACGTGAGGCGAGAAGCTGCTGATGGTCATGCTGGCTTGCCACGCTGAACAGGTTTTCAGCCAGTTCAGCGGTGATTTTTGCCGTGGCGGGGCTGCCGTTGATATAAAAACGGCTGCGCCCATTCTGCGTCAGAACCCTTTTGATGACGATGGTTCCGTCTGAATCAAATCCCTGCTCTCTGAGTTTTTCCAGTACCTGGGAGTGATCGGCGCCGACCTCAAAAAGGGCCTCGATGGTCGTGCTTTCGGCGCCGCTTCTGACCCATGTGGAAGATCCCTTGCCGCCTGAGAGCAAATGAATGGCCTGCAGGATGATGGATTTGCCGGCGCCGGTCTCGCCGGTAAGCACGGAAAGCCCGCCGGCAAAGACAAGAGACAGCTTTTCGATGAGGGCCAGGTTGGTTATGTGCAACTCGCAGAGCATATTTTAAATTGACAAATTGTGAATGTTCATTGATAATCGTTTAAAATAGTGAATCAAATAAGATACATTTTTTACTGAGTTTTTGTCAATTTCAATTGCCAATAATCCTTTTTTCCCCGAGCCTTTCTTATATTATTTTCTTTAAAGGCCTCTTCAATTGTCGATATTAAACTTTCAATCATTTATTGCTGTTAAGCGTTTTATTGCCCTGGTTGTCCTGCTTCTTTTCTTCTCAGTTGACTGCCTCACCTTTTTTTCTCCGGCAACCGTTCATGCTTTTTCCATCAAGGAGGAACGGGAGTATGGCGAAAACATACTGGCCGTTATCCGCAAGGAATTAAAGCTGGTTGACGAGCTTGACGTCAGCCAGTATGTCAATGATCTCGGTGATTCCATTCTCGCCCAGGCTGGACCTCAGTTTTTCGATTACCATTTCTATGTCATCAACAATAAGGAATTCAATGCCTTTGCCACGCCTTCCGGCCTGATTTTTTTCCATTCCGGCATCATCAACGCCATGGACAATGAAGGTGAATTTGTCAGTGTCCTGGCCCATGAGTGCGGCCATGTCATGAGCCGTCACATTGCCGAGCGCATTGAAAAGTCAGCCAAGATTAATGCAGGCACCCTGGCCTTGATGCTGGCGGGAATCGCTCTCGGCGGCGGCGCACTCTCCCAGGCATTGATCACGGGGGGCATGGCCACCGGTGCCGCCATGAGCCTGGCCTTTACCCGGCAGAATGAGGAAGAGGCGGACCGGATCAGTTTCAATCTGATGGATAGTCAGCAGAGGGACCCCGAGGACATGCTCACCATGCTGAACAAGATGTACAAGGAGTCTAAGATCAGGATGGGTAATATTCCCCCGTATCTCCTGACCCATCCGCAACCAAAGCTCCGCATGGGCTATGTGGAGGATTTGATCCATATCAAGGGTGAGGATCAGTACAGCAAATTCGATCAGTTTGCATTCCGCCGCATGCAGAAAAGGGTGTCTTCCTTAACGGTTGAACCGCAGAAATTGTACGGCAAATATCGAAAAGAGGTCAGGGAGGCAACGGACGAGGATATCAAAATGATGGGGACCTACGGCCTGGCCCTGGCGGACATGTCCACCGGCAACTATGAACAGGCCGTGGAAAAATTGCGGCAGGTGATGCGGTTTTACCCGGACAAACCGATTCTCCTCACCGATCTGGGCATTGTTTATCTGCAATGGGGGCAGCTTGAAACCGCCCTTATGTATCTGGAAGAGGCGCGCAATAAAGATCTGGGCAGTTGGTACAGCAGCTTCTATCTCGCCTTGGCTCTCCAGCAGTCCGGTAATGATAAAAGGGCCGAGGCCCTTTACAAGCAGATCCTGGGCCGCAGCTTTGATTATCCCAAGGCTTATTTCCAGCTTGCCCAGATTGAGTCTAAAAAGGGGAATCAGGCCCTTTCTTATCTCTATCTGGGTAAGAATTTCTATTATGAAGGCAATTTTACCACCAGCATCTTTCACCTCAAAAAAGCGCTCGCACTTTCCACCTCCGTCCGTGACAGAGAAGAAATACAAGAAATTTTAGACAGGATAAAGAAGATTGAAAAAGAAAGTTGAATAATGTTCTTCACTTCGCATCATGGCTAGCCCGCATCTCTGTAACAAGGCCGGAAACGACTGGGTTGTCGGCCGCAAAATATTGGGTTCTTTTACCGTAAGCGGCATCCGGTCAGGCCCGTTGCACAACGAATATGCCGTTTCTCACCACGGCCGGCAGGATAAGCTGGTTGTCAGAGTACCCCATGCAGCGCTGTTCAAAACAGAAGAGGAACAGCAGTCTTTTGACGAGAAAATTCACCAGTGGGTCCGTCTCGGCATGCATCCCCATCTCGAAGCCTGCTTTGGCCTTGTTCCCGGTGATGCCTCGGCATATTTCCTGGAAGATATCAAAGGCTCCACCCTGACAAACTGGGTCAGGTCCGGGAAATGTACCTTAAGAAGTGTTCTTTCCCTGCTCATTCAGATCTGCCACGGACTTGAATATCTCCACGCCCACGGCATTTCTCATCAGGGACTGTTCCCTGACAGGGTTATCATTACCAGCAGTTCGCTGGCAAAAATAAAGGAAATTGTCCGGCCGGATGCGCCCGCTGGAGAGCAGAACCAGCATGGGCCTGAGTATTCTGATATCCGGGGATTAGGCGGCCTGCTGCGGATGATGCTCTTCTCGGACGCCATGCCTGCGGCAACTGGTAAAAATGTCAGTGCCGCGCATCTGCCTGACCATTTACAAAGCTATGCAAAATTCCTGCGTCCTGTTCTGGAAAAATGTGCAGCCCCGCCCGGCAGATGTTATCCGGATGTCTCCTCTCTGCGCAATGATCTCAACAGGGTGTATCGCCTGGTATACGGACTTGACTGTCCCTATGACACGCTTGAAACCGATCTCCGGGCCGAGAGCTTCAACAACCAGGCTGTTGTCTGCTCTGCCACCGGCAGGTTCAGGGAAGGTCTTTTCAAGCTGCAACAGGCTCTTGTTTTACACGACAGACTGCCTGAGGCTGTTTACAATCTGATCCTCTACAAGCTACGTTCAGGTTTATTTTCCCCGGAAAAGATTCTGCTGATGATTGACACGGCCATGGTGGACAGTTCCGTTGCCGATCATCTGGCCGTCCTCAAGTCGCAGGTCTGTAAAATAAAGGGGAAAGAGCAGCAGAAAATGATCCCTCTGCCTTCCTTTCTGCTCTGCTCCGCACCGCAATCCCTTTCTCTCTACCGACAGGCCAGGAAGCGGATGAAAAAGCGCCGGGATATTGAAAATCATCTTGATAAACTGCGCTACGAAGCCTGTCTCAAATCTCTCCTCTCCTCATGGCGGCAGATAAGATTTGAAAAGGACGCATTTTTTTCCGGAATTCATGACCGGCTTCTGGGCAAAAGCGATAAGCGTGAAATTGTCGGGGTCCAGAGGTATGCGACTTTGCAGGGCTTGGGCCGCACGGTGGAACACCTGGCTTACCTGCCCGGCACAAGAAAGATTATCGAAACAGGTGGAGATGATCAGATCCGCATCCGCAACTACGGCCCCGGCATCAAGGTCTCCACCGCCAACACAGGGGGACAGGCTGTCACAGGGCTTGCCGTATCACCTGACGGCAGGATCATAGCCGCCGGGACAGATAAGGGAGAAGTCGTTTTCTGGCAAAGCGGTTCAGGCCATTCTCAGCTGTGGCGGGCAATCATCCACCATGGCACGGTTAACGCACTCGATTTCAGCCAAGATGGCCGTTTTTTTGCAAGTGGCGGGGCAGACGGGACAATGGTTATCCGCACTATTGCCACGGGTCGGGAAAAAATGGTGACTGCCTGGGATGACCGGCAGGTTGCCTGCCTCTCTTTTGTTGCCAACGGGCTCGATCTTGTCACCGGCAGTAATGATGGAGAAATAAAGATCTGGGCCGCGCGGGGAAAAAAATGTCTGCATCGCCTGGCGGCCCATGCCGCCCCTGTTGCCTCTCTTACCGTTGCCCCGAAGGGAGATTTTTTTGCCTCTGCCGGGGGTGAAGAAATAAAAATATGGGACATCCATACAGGCCAGTGTCTGCAGCAGATGCCGGGCCATCTGGGCGGAAGAACGCTGGTGCTGCTGCTTGATGACAATCGTCATCTGGTCTCCGCCGGCATGGATGATGTGATTCGCATCCGGGATCTGATTACCGGTGAAGTAGTGGCAATGCTTGATGGAAGGGGAAATGGCATTCGTTGTCTGGCCAAAGGTTCTCAGCCCCATTTTTTCTTTGCCGGCCAGCAGGGAGGGACATTGCTGATCTGGAAAATCATTTACAACCTCATTTTTACCTGACAGGCATTTCCCCGCCAATGATACACGGAAACGTCAATAACACCTTGCAAAGGAATCCTGCGAATATGATGAAAACATGATAAACCTTCTTGATATATGTGATATGGTTTTTTTTACTGGGAAAGCTCTTGCATGAATTATCATTCAGCCATACTTTATGTAAAAATAAGATGAATAATTGGTTTTAGTAGAGTCCCGGGTTCAGGGTTTTTAATGTGTGCGCAGTTAACTTGTTATAATATTCTGGAAAACAGTTTCTATTGATTTTGCGGAATTTCAATCTTGCCCGGTACCTTCAGCGTTACTGGTGGAGATTTTTTTCGTCGGAAAGATACTTCTCTTCTGCAGTGGGGCGCAATACCCCGTTTAGCGAGACATGTTCGTTTCATGGCTTTTTAAAGATTTTTGCAGATCGCCGCAGTCCAATTGCTTTTCGCTGTCAACCTATGCATTGCATCTGAGGAGTAGTGTCTATTCATGAGACGTGTTATCACTACTGAAAAGAAGCCTATTAAACTCTGGCTTGACGACATCGAGGCCGGTGCCTTTGAGCAGGCCAAAAATCTGGCGAATCTCCCTTTTATTTTTAAACATGTTGCCGTAATGCCCGATGCGCACCTGGGTTATGGCATGCCCATCGGCGGGGTAATGGCCACTGATGAGGTTGTCATTCCAAACGCTGTCGGAGTTGACATCGGCTGCGGCATGTGCGCTGTCAAAACCTCGCTTGCCTCGCTGTCCACCGACAAGATCAAAGCCGTGCTTTCCGGCATCAGAAAAAACGTTCCCCTTGGTTTTAAGCATCATAAGAAAAAACAGGATCCGTCGTTAATGCCGGAAACAAAAGGGCTCCCTCTCTCCGATTTCCCGATTATCGCGGAGGAGTATAACAATGCCTTGACCCAGTTGGGCACTCTGGGTGGCGGCAATCATTTCATTGAAATCCAGAAGGGCAACGATGGCCATATCTGGCTGATGATCCATTCCGGCAGCAGGAACCTGGGATTCAAGGTGGCGAATCATTATAACCGTCTGGCCATT
>Ga0180007_10001888_pt1 | contig 26372 bp, 20 predicted proteins | sample MM_PC_MetaG_FD_121122 | JGI IMG/M metagenome (GOLD analysis project Ga0180007, IMG submission 121122) | Groundwater microbial communities from the Aspo Hard Rock Laboratory (HRL) deep subsurface site, Sweden - MM_PC_MetaG | ecosystem: Environmental > Aquatic > Deep subsurface > Groundwater... | reverse complement strand
GCTACACTCGGAAAGAATGAAAAAATAATGGCATCCTGCCATTTTTTCATTCTTTACGCCTCATGATTTACTGTTTACGACACCCTTTCACTTGGCTATTTAAAATAAGACTACTCAAAAGCCTCTCTAAATTACCGATTGCGAAACCCTCCCACTTGACTATTGAGAGCAACACTACTGTTAAGCAGAAATACCCCTGAAACTAAAAGTTTGCGTTTCCCCGAAAGAACAACGGACAAAATTTGTCCACAGTGTATGGTACAATGTTGTATATGGATTGAATTTCTGACTTTAATTATTGTAAAATAGAGAGTATATAATGACCACACTTATTTTTTTTCTTGCGTTTTTATTATTAATTTCGGCTATTGTTGCGGTTGTGCAGTCGCGTCGGGTTGGGGTATGGCAAAGCCGTTTTACAAACTGTGAGAAAGAACTCTTCAGACTGAACGAAGAAAAAAACCTTCTTGTAGAAAAAATGGCATGGGGCAAATTAAACGAAACAATGCTCAAAGAATCATTTGAAAATCTCTCCCAAAAAATTCTTACTGCCAATACCGAACATCTGGTGAAGGAATCCAACAATCAAATGAATCAAATCATCCGCCTTGTTAAATCCGATTGGAATACGCAAAAGGCCGACATTAAAAACATTGTCGAGCCTCTCGATAAAGACCTTGCAAAACTCGAAAAGCAGGTACAGGAAATCGAAAAAAAACGTGAGGGCGCCTATCAGAATTTATTTTCTCAGGTCACCCATCTTACCAAAGCCCATGGTGAACTTCAGACCGCAGCAAACAATTTATCGAGTGTGCTCCGCTCTTCTGCCCAGGTGCGCGGAAAATGGGGCGAGGTAACACTTCGCCGTATTGTTGAAATGGCGGGTATGACCGAACACGTTGATTTTACAGAACAGACATCCGCGTCCGAGGGCGGCCGGCCCGATATGCTGATCCGTCTGCCTAACCAGGGTTTTATACCCGTTGATGCAAAAGCGCCCATGTCCGCGTACCTCGATGCCAACGAATTAACCGACACGGAACTAATTACGGCAAAACTTACCGAGCATGCGCGTATGGTCAAACTGCATATTCAGGCCTTATCAAAAAAATCTTACTGGAACCAATTCGAACATTCGCCCGAATTTGTAATAATGCTCATTCCTTACGAAGCCGGTATGAATGCCGCATTCGCAACCGATGCAAGTATTTTTGATTACGCACTTGAAAATAATGTTGTTATTGTTTCACCGGCAACTCTTCTCGCGCTTTTAAAAGTCATCTCCTATGGATGGATGCAGATTAGTCTTGCGGAAAATGCAAAAAAAATCGCCTTGCAGGGCAAAGAAGTGTATGACCGTGTAATAAAATTCAAGGATTTTCTAAGCAAAGTCGGCTCCGGTTTGAAAAGTTCAGTAGAAAATTTCAATAATGCGGTTTCATCGCTCGACTCCAGGCTTCTTCCCAGCGTAAGGAAATTAAAAGAAATGGGTGTATCCGGAGATGATCAGGATGCCCCCGAACGCGTTGATTTAATTCCCGCGATAGGCGGGAAAGTCAAGGTTACTGCGAAAGATAATGCCAAAGATACTGCAAATTAACCGCGTTGAAGTATTTCGAGTGCAGTAACATACCCGCATTTGGCAACAGCGGTAATTCCACCGCCGGGTTTTGACCATGCCGAGGCAAAATATAATCCGGGAATTCCTGACCATGACTGGGGCCGTTGGGGACCAACCTGTAAGCGGTCCTGAGAGTATCCGTATATACATCCTCCCGGATTTAATGTGTAACGCTCCAGAGTCAGCGGAGTGGCTGTTTCAATATGGTCTATACTGGCGGTGAGCCCGGGAATTACCTCTTCCAGACGGCCTATTAGAATTGCAGCCCGTTCTTTTTTTGCCTGAAGGTATTCGGGACGGCTGAGTTTTTGCCAATTCCCGGCATCATCAATAACCGAAATGGCGCAGACATTCTGTCTCGTAACGCCGAGTTCGTTATCAGTATAACCATAGTCAACCATGGAAATTATTTTATCGTTAAAATTGGCAGTGCTGTTGTGCATGGCCATCTGACGTATGCTTTTAAGCTGTGGAGGAAGGAGAAACATGGAATAGAAGTTTCTCTGCTGAAGGGAATGGGCGTTTTTCAGTCCAAGATATACCGTAAACAGGGAGTGACTTATACGGTAATTGCCGTATTTTTTACGCATTTTGCGGGCGAGGGTTTGGGGCAGCATATCCCAAAGGAGCGGAAGGGGATTGTTTGCAATAACATTTTTTGCGGTAATGACCGTAGTTTCTCCATTGTGGTTTTTATATATCAGTCCGTCTATTTTTTTATTTGTGGCTGCGGTGAGACTTGTTACTTTACTGCGGTAAAGAATACGTCCGCCGTTTGTATTGATATAATCCGAAAGATTTTTTACGAGCCGTTCAGATCCTCCTTTGAGAAAAAATGCGCCTCCGGTCAGAAACCCCCCCTGTGCACCGCCGTAATGCAGTGCAGAATATTGGTAAGGATCGTGGTGGTAATAGCCGGTATTTGCAGCTAAAAGGATTTTGAGCGTTTCATCACGAAAGCAGCGATCCAGCAGACCTCCAAGAGTACTGACTATGTTACGTGCGATTGATGGGTATTTGAAAAGCAGGAAGGGAAGTTCTTTATGCATGTCGGTTCTGCGGGCGGGAAGGGTAAGTATTTCACGGCGCAGGTTGGAAATAATCCTGCAAAAACGTTTAATTCCGCGCGACTCATGTGGAAATCTTTCCCGCAGCAGTCTTTCGGCGTTGTCAAGATCATCAGGAAGGGTATAGCGGAAATCTCCTTGTATAACAGTATATAATTCGGGTATGCGATTAACACTATCTCCGTTGATGAGACCGAACTCAGAGAAGATATCGTAATTGATCGTTCCGGGCCGAATGCCGTCAATCGCGTGAATTCCCGCTTCAAAAGAAAAGCCGGCTCTTTTAAAATTAGCGGCATATCCGCCGGCCTGAGAATGCTGTTCTATAACGATAACTTTTTTACCTTCTTTAATCAATTACGCGGCGGCAAAAAGACCGCCAATTCCGCCGCCGATTACGACAACATCATAGTTTTCTGATGCATGAGGCGGTGTCATGATTTAGGTATTTTTTAACCTCTTTGCAGCGATTTTAAAATATATTTCATCTGTTTCACAGCCAAAATACCGGCGTGAGGTTAATTTGGCTGCGCAAAGAGTGGTGCCGGAACCGCAGAACATGTCAACTACAATTCCTTCGGGATGTGTGTGTTTTTCGATTATTTGTCTGGTTATTCCAAGAGGTTTCTGGCAGGGATGCAGTCGTTTCCCACCGTCGCGGTGAATTGGCGCGGAATATACCCCGTTGTCATACACGCTGTTAAAGACAGGTTTTCCCTTTTTTACTCCGGTGAGGGCGGTTTCCCGGCTGTTAGTGAGGTAATTGGTTTTACTGTTGAGCGGTACGGGGTTGGTTTTTATCCATTCAATAAAACGGATCTGCGTAAAGCCGGCCTGCTCATACCATGTTTTGAGTGTTTCAAGTTTAAATAGATCATACCAGAAAATACACGTACCGCCGTTTTTCAGAATTCTGAAAGATTCGCAGAGAATTTTTCCCATCAGACTATTATGCTCCGGAAGAGGGATGTTATCCCACTTGCCGAAATCCATATTAACCGCGAATCGTGGTACCCCCTTTTGACCAACGGCGTGGAATCCGGTCCGGCGTGAAATGATATAGGGAGGATCAGAAAAAACGAGGTCTGCGGTTCCCGAAGGAATTCCTGAGAGAAAAGTGAGGGCGTCAGTGTGAGCAAAAATGTTCTTTTGTGCAGAGATTTCGGGGTATACTGCAGTGTTATTCTTTTTTTTCATCCGGAGAGGTATTTAGAGAAAAAAACTTCTGATTTATTTCCGCCCCATGCATGTCCGCCGGAGTGCAAATCGATTTCAAGCATTCCGGATGCTTCAGCGGCTTTATAAATTTCGCTGACTTTTCGGTAACATTGCATTGCAGTCGTTATCCGGAAGCATTCGTCATGTGCCCCGATATCAACCAGAAGCGGCCGGGGAGCAAGCAGACCCTGTAAATCGGGAAGGTCCACGAGTTTATAAAGACCGGGTGCAACCTGCATGCCGCAGTAATTAATATCGCGGATGCCGAAAGCTGCCCATACATCACTGTAGCATATTATTTCTGTAGCCTTAAAGCGTGGATCGGATAAAGCCATCCACAGCGCCATTGTTCCGCCTCCGCTGAGACCCATAACACCAAGCCGGTTTTTATCAACCCATGGAAATGCGCACATTGTATTTGCTGCGGCTTTGCCATGCGCAATGTTAATAGAGAGCGATGTCATGCCGAGCATTGTCGCGTGAAGATAATAGAGATTGCACCAGTCTCTGCCTGCGCCAAGACCTGAATTGTTCGGTTTCTGGTTATCGTTACGTTCGCCGAATCCTATCCAGTCAATCGCATAAGTTATAAATCCTTTTTGAGACATTACATGCCCGTAATTATAGTTATGATTTCGTATAGATTCCCGAAGTCCAGGAGATGATTCATTACCCATAACGGGTTCTTTCCCGAATGGACCATGCCCGTGACAGCAGAGAATCGCCGGATACTTTTCTGATTTAATAAAATCCGGCGGTAAATTTACCAGCATAACCGCAGAAAGATGCTTTTGTACATTGATTATCCAGCGCTGCTTGGTTAATCCGCTTTCGGTCCATTCCGCGATGAGTTCCGGATCAGGGTCAGTTTCAGGCGGAAATGCGCCAAGTGTGTTCGTTACTTTAGGATATGTTTTTTCTTTCCACAGAAGAAAATCTTCTTTTGTTTTTCCGGTAAATGCGCATTCCGGTATATGCTTCGCAGCAAGTTCACTAAACATGCGATGGGGGCTTAAATTTCTTTCGGTCATGGTTTGACTCCTTGCGGAAGTAAATAGAAAGTCCTGATGAACTTATGTTAATTATATTGTAATTTTGTCATTAAGACAAGCGGGCGGGTGCAAAAAAAATAATTAAGTGATATAATACAGTCGCCTTGAATACAAGAAGATTAATCTATTTACACATATTGCCCGTTCTGGTATCTGTAACGATACCTATAAAAATCCTGTCAGCAAATACCAATGGCCTTACAGAGTCCGAAATTTCCTGGCTCAAAAAAAAACCTGAAATCAGAGTCGGTTATGATCCCGAAATGAGACCCTTTGAATTCCGATCGGCGGACGGGAATTTCGAAGGCATCGCATCTGAATATCTCAATATTGTTGCCGAAAAAAACGGATTAAAAACCATCATTGCCGAAGGTTTGACCTGGCCTGAATGCATGCAGGGCGCGAGAGAAAAAAAAATTGACGTTCTTCCATGTGTCGGCATAACCTCAACGCGAAAGGATTTTTTGATATTCTCAGATCCATACATCCGTTCCTACAGGGCAATTCTGACCAGATACGATGACACTGAGATTTTTAGTTTAAAAGATCTTCGTGGAAAAACAGTTGCAGTTCAGGAAGAAAGCAGTCATTACTATGCGCTGCTGCAGCACAAAGAAATCAATCCATCAGTTTACCCCTCCTTTTCTGAGTGTCTTGATGCAGTTATTCAGCAAAAAGCAGATGCCTCTGTAGGGAATGCGATTGTTGCGATCTACTGGCTTAAAAAGCGCGCGCTTAAACAAATTAAAATTGCCGCACCTGCTTCATCCGATGAAATTACTCTCCATTTTGCCGTGAGAGATGACTGGCCGGAACTTGTCTCCATAATTAATAAAACGCTGAAAACTATTTCGGATACTGAACGCGCGTCAATACACGACAAATGGATACAGATAGATATTGACAAAAAATTTTTTACTAATTGGGAAAAAATGGTACAACAATATAAGATGCTTTTCGCCGTTGTGGCAATTTTTTCTGCTTTAAGTCTGTTTTGGATCTGGATTCTTCTAAAAGAAATCAAACAAAGAAAAGAGGCTCAGAAGAAAGTTGAGGAACTGTCCATTACCGATGAACTAACCAAACTGAATAACCGGCGGCATTTCAACAGCGTTTTAAGCGGAGAACTTGCCCGCGCCGCACGGAAAAAGAAGCTATTCTGCCTTCTTATGCTTGATCTGGATTATTTTAAAAAATATAACGACACCTATGGTCATCAGGAAGGAGATTCAGTGCTCGAAAAAACAGGACGGCTTCTGAAAAATATATTAAAAAGACCTGATGATTACGGATTCAGAATCGGCGGAGAAGAATTTGCGGTTATTTTTTTTCCCGATTCTGAAAAAAGCTCCATAGAGTTTGCAGAAAAGATACGGACACACATTAAAGATCTTAAAATTATTCATGAAAATAACTCAGCCGCAAAGTATGTTACCGCTTCAATAGGAATTGTGTGCGCTGTTCCCGGTGTCGAAAAAAATACATCATGGTTTTATAAAAGAGCTGATGAAGCACTGTACGACGCAAAAGAAAAGGGCCGTAATCTGGTCAGAGTCAAATCATAAAATTCCGGAGATTACCGCATGGTGCTGCTTTCCATCTGTATACCGACCCGCAACCGCCCTGCGGTGATCAAAAAAACACTTGATTTTATCATTGCACAAATACATAAACTCGGTCTTGAAAATGAAATTGAAATTATTGTTGCCGATAACACCGATGCGGTTTCAGAAAAAATAAATCCGGAATCAATCAAATATCCTCTTCTTCGTTATTTCAATAATAAAGGAAATATCGGGTACTATGGCAGTATTAATAAAATGACAAAATCGGCAACAGGTACATACGCCTGGTATCTTTCAGACGATGACATTCTTGCCGATGACGCAATTGCGGAAATAATCTCCGCGCTTAAGGATACTTCACGCGAAATTAATTATCTTACTTTTCTGAGCGGTGGTATGGTCAGGGGCGAAATTACCGATGAAGATATCTATTTCAAAGGCCTTGACTGCGATTATTTCTCTGACGGCCTGCTTTTCATGCAAAGATATTTTGAAAGCGTAATTTTTATCAGTACAAATATTTTTCACGTTAAAAAACTGAATGCGCATGCTGACAAATACAATCTGTTCAACAACTACAGCAGCGCCTATCAGAACTCGCTTCTCTGTCTGAGTTTTATCGGGCTGCATGGTAATGTACGGATTATCCGTAAAACTATTCTATACGATAATCTTCAGGCAAAAACATATACCGAAGAAACCGCGATTACCGTGCCGGTCCTTGGATACATCGAAGCGCTGCATAAACTCGAAGCATTTGGTTTTAAGCCGCATGCATACGAAGCATACCGGAAATCTGTCCGTGATCATGTGCTGCACTGCGGACTCACATTCAGCATCGGTCGTATTGAAACGCCGCAGCGGTTTGACTACCGGCCAGGATACCGCTCAATCATGTGTGATTCTAAACTTGAAATACGAACAAGGCTTTACGCACTATTTGTCTATGTTCTTCTCCATTTGCCGAAAATGGCGGCTAAGGTATGTATCCGCACTGTTTTTACTTTCAAGTCACCGCATTTTACTTACAGCCGTTGGGCAGCCCGTATTAAAGAATCACATGACAGTCTTTGTGCAATGAAAAACCGGATTGACAGTACATATTAGTTTAATAATAAAAATGAACTTTTCTTCTGCCGGAATAGACGGTCTCTTTGTAATATCTGCTGAACCGCATAAAGATGCGCGGGGTATTTTTTACCGTATGTTCTGCGCTGATGAAATAAAAAAAAGCGGCATCGATTTTCATGTCGTACAGGTTAACCATTCTCTTACCGCACTCCGCGGAACAGTACGCGGCATGCACTATCAAAATTCGCCGATGGCCGAAGCCAAAATAATCAGCTGCGTGAGCGGAAGCGTGTTTGATGTAGCTGTGGATGTCCGGCGTAGTTCACCCACATTTCTCAGGTGGCATGCAGAAATACTCAGTGCCGAGAATATGCGTATGTATTTTCTTCCCGCCGGTTTTGCTCACGGTTTTCAGGCTCTTGAGGAAAATACCAGGCTTGTTTATTTTCATAATCAGTTCTATAGTCCAGGGCATGAAAGCGGTGTCCGTCATGACGATCCCTCCATCTGCATTAATTGGCCGCTTACTCCGGAGTGTCTGTCAACCCGTGATTTGTCTTATCCATTTATAAACAGTTCATTTGCAGGAGCAAGTCTATGAAATGCCGGTTCTGTCATGAAGCGCTTATTGAAGAATTCATTGATCTGGTACACGCGCCTCTGTCTAATGCATATTTAAATGCAACTCAGTTAAACGAACCGGAAATATTTTATCCGCTCCGCCTGTGGGTGTGCGGCACATGCATGCTCGTTCAGGTTGATGAATATAAAAAGTCTCAGGAAATATTCAACCGGGATTATGCGTATTTTTCGTCATTTTCCAAAAGCTGGCTGCGGCATTCGGAATTGTATACTCATATGATGATACAGCGTTTTGGGCTTTCCGGTTCGTCTTTAGTCTGTGAAATCGCAAGTAATGACGGGTATCTGCTGCAGTATTTTAAAAAAAATCATGTACCGTGTTTTGGAATTGAGCCGACCGCAAATACCGCAGCAGCGGCCCGCAAAAAAGGAATTGAGGTAATAGAAGAATATTTCGGCACTGGACTGGCAGAAAAATTGCTCAAAGAAGGAAGAAAAAAACCTGATGTTATTCTGGGCAATAATGTTCTCGCGCATGTCCCCGATCTCAATGATTTCGTCCGGGGGCTTAAAAACTTTCTATCAGACCGTGGAATCATTACAATGGAATTCCCTCACCTTATGGAATTAATAGAAAAAAACCAGTTTGATACCATCTATCATGAACATTTTTCGTATTTTTCTTTTTTGACCGTACAGCAGGTTTTTGCTTCTCATGGTCTCACCGTTTTTGATGTGGAAAGACTTGCAACGCATGGAGGTTCACTGAGAATTTTTGCAGGGCATGACAGTGACTGCGGAACAATTCATCAGATACACAGCAGAGTACGTGAGCTCCTTGATGAGGAAAAAAGAAAAGGAATGGATGAAATCGGATATTATAAAAATTTTCAACAACAAGCCGACGTGGTAAAATATAATCTTTTGGCTTTTTTACTGGAACAGGCGCGCGGCGGTAAAAAAATTGCAGCCTACGGGGCGGCAGCCAAAGGAAATACGCTTCTTAATTACTGCGGCGTGAAAACTGATTTCATTGCTTTTGCGGTTGATGCATCCCCGCACAAACAGGGAAAGTATATGCCGGGCAGTCATATTTTAATTACAGATGAAACCAGAATAAAAAAAGAAAAACCTGATTTTATTCTCATTCTTCCATGGAACATCAGAGAAGAGATTACCAGCCAATTATCCTATATTCGTCAATGGGGCGGAAAATTCATTGTACCTATTCCGCAGTTGGAAATTTTTTAGCAATTTAATGCTTGTACATAAATGTCTGCAAATAATTTCTTCTCTGCAAATGATTTCTTCATGGTCATAATATTATGACATACACGCACGCAATCGCTGCCGGCATCCTTCAGGGCCTGACGGAATTTCTGCCTGTTTCAAGCTCCGGTCATCTCAGACTTCTTCATCATTTCGGCTTTGGCACACCGGTGCCGCTCCTATTTGATGTTATTCTTCACGCGGGAACTTTTTTTGCGACCATACTGTATTTCCGGAAAATACTTGCCATTATCGGGAAAGGGTGCGCTGGTGAATTACGCGCAGGGAATATGTCCGGAGCTAACATCCGCAGTGTTATCCGTATACTGCTCTGCGTCATACCCGCAGGACTTACCGGAATATTTTTTAAAACTCAGATAGAAACGTTTTTTTCAGGTCCGGAAATTGTATGCATCATGCTGCTTGTTACAGCTGTATTTCTGTCTATTCCGTTTATTTTGAAAAAAAAAACAGCTGCTGCGTGCCTTCGTGATTCCCGTTCCTGGCGCACAAGGTCAGTGCCTGGTCTTGCCGCTGCAGGTATTGCGCAAGCTGTTGCAATTATTCCCGGCATCTCCCGCTCAGGTTCTACAATAAGCACTGCGCTATTTATGGGTTTCCCACCCGCATCCGCAGGTGAATTTTCATTTCTAATTTCGCTTCCGGCAATCGCTGGCGCGGTGTTCCTTGAATTATTTGAGTTATCCGCATCCGGGTGGATACTCGATGACGGCATGTACTATGGTCATCTCATTCTTGGATTTTGCATCAGTCTTGCGGTAGGGTATGCGGCTATTACCATACTTATGCGCACTGTCCGCTCCGGGAAACTATGGTATTTCGCGCCTTACTGCGCGGCGGCTGGTATTGCCGGGCTTGTTTTTATTAATTTGTAATTTGTCCGGTCAGAATTTCTATTCGGTTTGACATGTGAAGAATGATGGTATGATTTTCCCGGATATGGGTTTGAATATTTTCGTGCAATCTGCGATTATCACGATAAGCGGATGATTGAAACTGTCTGATGGCATGGTTAATTCTATCAAAACGATTTTCGAGATCTGACATTCGCATATTGAATGAATCCGTATTTAATAATTCTTTTGCTTCATAAGAAGAAATAAAATCGTTTAGAATCTTTTTTTGTGTTGATTGCCAACGAAACATCAACATCAGCGAGAAAAGAATACCTGCGAATAATATCACACCGCCAAGAAGGATAACAGAAATCAGCAGCCTCTCGCTTTTTTTTCGTTCATAATATTCGCAGGCGGAAAATGCCTGAATGTTACCTGGATCATGACGTATGGCTTCATGGAGGAATTGGCGGGCCTGTTTATGCTCACCCCGATAAAAATATATCTGTCCAAGCGCGAGCAACACCTGTGAATTGGCCGGATTATTGGTGAGAATATCAAGAAGTATTTTTTCGGCCTCTGTCAATTGACCTTGGGATGCAAGGGATAACGCCCGATCAATTTCATTCATCTGTAATTTCTTTAAGTTCGGCTGCCAATCGGTGACAGTCGGGATCGCGTTCGTTAATAGCCTGTTCAAGCGCAAGAGCTGTTTTTAAGATTTTTGTCTTTTTTAAAATGCTTTCGGTTTTTCCTGCCTTTTTTTTCGAAAGTTTTATCAGTTGTTCGTATTCCCGCTTTTTCTTTTTTTCAAGATCGATACGCGTCCGGTCTGTCAGGACTGTTGTATTATCTGACGTTGGCTGAATGTGATTAATGTCAAAACTGGCTTCTTTTTTCCCCCCCGTGGTCTTCTCGATTGCCGTAACTTCGATAGTCCCATTGAGATTATAGGAAAAACGAATTTCAAATTCGGAGTTTTCTGGTAAATTTTTGGGTAAGCCGTCAAAAATAAAGGATCCGACCTGTGTGTTTTTTGATGCAAGAGGTGATTCTCCCTGAAATACTTTTATCTCAACAGCTTCTTGATTCTCAACGCAGGTATGGTATATTTCATTCATTGACGCGGGAAGAGCAGTATTTTTGCTTATTAAAATACTGAAATGATCAAAATTCGGGATACCCATTAAGCCGTAAGTAAGACATTGTACCCCCATTGAATGCGGGGCGACATCTACGAGAATCGTCTCAGTATTTTCTCCGGCGATAATGGCGCCCTGGATAGCCGCGCCCATAGCCACACAGTAGGCGGGATCGATTTCACGGTGGACATCTAACTGATACTCATCGCGCAGTGTACGAAAAATTCGGGGTATATACGTAGTGCCTCCGACAAGAACCACTCGGGTAATATCCCGCGGTTCAATTTTTGCCGCCTTGATAACCTTTTCCATAAGTTGAAAGGATTCATGCAGCATATCTTCAATGTCTGCTTCAAAGCTGGAGCGGGAAACGGTTGTCTCAAGGTTGAGCGGTGAACCGCCGGAACTGGCGACAAAGCCTTCATTAACCGCCACTTCAACCTTTGTGGAAAGTTCTATTTTAATCCGTTCCGCAAGGTCAGTCAGAAGCACGTTGAGCCGGTTATTGTTTTTATCAGTGTCTTCAGGCAATGATGAAAATAGTCTTTCCCTGAGCGCAGAATCCAAATCATCCCCGCCAAGCCGATGATTTCCATCAGTTGCAAGAACTTCGATAATACCCTTGTCAATTGAGACAAGGGAAACATCAAAAGTTCCGCCGCCAAAGTCGTAAACCAGCATTTTTTCCCGTTTGACCTGCTGCGCCCCGTAGGCGAGTGCAGCGGCGGTTGGTTCGTTTATTATTCTCAATACTTCGAGACCGGCGAGTTCACCCGCGCGAATAGTATCGCGGCGTTCAGCGTCATTAAAGTAGGCCGGTACGGTTATAACCGCTTTTTGTACACGGATTCCTGTTTCTTTTTCTGCGGCCTTTTTTAAGCGCTTTAAAATTTCTGCTGAAATTTCAGCAGGAGTAAATTCTTTGTTACCCAATTTTAATATTTCACCGCTGCCCATTTTTCGTTTGATCGAACAAATTGTTTTATCGGGAAACAGAACACGCTGATTTCGAGCCTCATTTCCGGTTATAATATTTTCAGAAGCATCAAGTCCTACAACAGAGGGGAGATACAGCCGACCGTGTTCGATCGGGATAACTGTTACTTTCCCGTCATGCCAGTACGCAATCTCTGAATTGGTTGTTCCCAGATCAATACCAAATATTTTTTCCATGGTGTTACATCCTGTGTATCTTTATTGTACATTCAGCATATTAATCAGAAACCACTACTTCAGCGTATCGCAAAACCTCGTCACGATATTTCCAACCCTCGCGTATAATCTCGCAGATTGTACCTTGACGCCTGTCGCATGAATGAACCGTCTCAATAATTCTATGAAGACTGGGGTCATATATTGAATTGACATGGGCGGTACGTGTAAACCCTTTGTCTTGAAAAAAATCGTATAGTTTTTGATATAAAAGGTTCATACCCTGTTGCCACTGCACTTCGCCATTTTCAGTAATTATCTGATGCAGGCGGTAAAATTGATCGAGATTTGGCAGCATTTCAATAAAAAATTTTTTTAAGATTTCTCCTTCTGCTGCCTGCGGTGAGATTGTATCCGGCGGCGCGCCGTGAGAAAAAATAAAAGGATAGTGTTCTTTCATCTGCCGGGCAAGTCGGTTTTTTTAAAATTCGTAATACAATAGTCAGGAAAGATTATTTATTATATCATCAACCTGTTTGAAATCACAGGTAAAATCAGCCCGAAAGATATCTGAGTTACTGACAAGATGCTCAGCGATACGCCTGAAAAACGGATCGATTTTTTCAGAAGGCGCAACGTGTAATCCGGAAGACGGAGGAATTCCAGATTCATTTTTAAATGATTCAAATCCAAATTTTTTTCGAGCCTCCCGATTACAGATGCGGTCATACGCATTCCTGATTTTTTTAAAACCTTCAGGATCACTTTCAGGAGGATGCGCGCGGACTGCGCGTAAATATGCTGAATGTATTTCGTCCGTGTGCGCTGTTTCGCTCAGTTCGAGGATGTCGTACGGATTTTCCCAAACCATTTTTTTTCCTTAAAATAACCAATTTTTTTGACTTCTTTCAGTAAATCTTTGAAATATTCGGCGGAATCAGAAAAGATTTTTTCCTTACTTTCCTGTATCTCTGTTTCAAGTACGGCGATTAAGTCTCCGGTCTTTCTCGCTCTGTTCAGCGCGAGTAAGTGAATTATTTTGTCATCAGCATCCTCTGCTTCGTCGTTTTCATAAGCTGCGGTGGAATATTTCAAGGCCAGCTCGACATTACCATGGTTTAATAAAACATCTGCGAGAGTATAATTGTCAAATAAGGAAGCGGCATGCAGTTTGCCGCATAATTCCTCAAGAAAACATATGTCCTTGCATTGTATAAAATAAATCAGTAAATCATGCAGCACATCCTTACAACATGCACAACTGCGCGATATTGTATTATTGATTATGACGCGTAATTCTTTATGCAATCCATCTTCGTAAAAAAATTTACAAATGGCAAGCTCATTTTCGGAATGAGCAGCCTTTTTTATTGTTTTCTTGTATAATTTTTTGGCATCTTTTTGATTTCCCTGAGCGGATTCGAGGAATGCCTCCAGATACAAGGTATTTGCGCATTCGTCAGCCGGTTTAACCAGCAGTTTTTTGGCTTCGGTATGGAGCTGACGGCATTGAATCTCATCCCGATGTCTGATTTCCAGTGCTTGAGATATATATTCCTTGGCAATATGATTTTTTAAAAATACCTGGTCAGGGAATCGGTTCATGTTTTCAATACAGAACTCTAAAGCTTCTTTTTTTTTTGTTGATTATCTGGATCCGGTCTCAGAATGTGTAGAGCTGCAAGAGAAAGGAATTCTTCGTTATTTGGCTCCAATTTGAGCAGCCGTTTAGTCCATATGGCAAATTCCCTGGAATCTTCCAAATGAGAAGAAACATCAGAGAACACCAGGTGTTCAAGAGTTTCTTTATCATCCGGTGAAATTTCAAGAATTTGTCGGTAAATATTCTGCGCATTCTCCAACTCGGCAGATTCTGAATAATTAGAGGCAACAAACTTCAACGAAGCAATGAAGGCGTTTTTTTCATCTTCGCTCGCATTTTTTGCGGGTCTCTTTTCAGTTTGTATGAGTTTAAGCCAGTAAATGTTGGCTTCTGAATATTTTTCAAGCTTTTGATATGTGAATGCAATATTATGTACCACCGCAGGAGTTGTTGTTTTTATTTTAAGTAAAAGGGAAAGTGCGCGGGAATAATCCCCGGCAGCGGCGGGTATGAGCGCGTATTGAAAAAATGTCTCGTCAAAAATGTTTTGCAGCTCCGGCGTGGAGAAATTAATTTCAATAAACGCGTTATGGATTGAGTGTATTAATTCATATTTTTTATCATTCAAAAGTGATGATAAATAAGAAGTAATGACCTCTGATCTATATGAATTATTTTCAAAAAAAATTCGTCCTTCCTCTTTTATTATTCGGAAACATTCATCTGGTTTTCCGAATTGAACAGCTGTCAAAAGCGTGAGATCTTTTACGAGTTCATGGAGATCAGGGTTTGAAAGGAGTTTGTTCAATTGACTGAATTCAAGTTTACCTGCTTTATAATCACGGTATATTGTCAGAAGCGCTGAAATGTCAGGATGAATACGGTCTTCAATATTGTTAACCTTCTCTGATAAAAGAAAAAACGTTATTATTTCGTCAGAATGATAACAGGCCCGGCTGCCTTGCGGATAAGAAATTTGCAGTGAAAAGTCAATGATTTTTTTACATATATAAAGGATTGATGAATTATCTGATTGCAGTTGGTTCAGAGCTTTCTCGGGTTCTTTACTTCGTAAAAAGGATATCGCCAGATATTTTTGATATATATTTGTATTGGCAGGATGAATTTGAATGGCAGATAAAAGCAATTCCCGCGCTCTGGCTGTATTTCCGATCTGGTTTAAATGTGCTGCAGCGCGAAACAGCGCTTCACCATAAAGCGCAGGCGGGATGGCCCGACCGGATTTTTTAGCCCATTTGAGTAAATTTTCAAGGGCGACTAACCAATCTTTATTTGCCCAACGATTTTTAAATTGCGCAAGAAGCTGAGGTACGGTGATAGTTTCTGAGCTTTTTATTAAATTTTCTATCTTTCGGACTTTTTTTGATTTTTTCCCCATTTTTCACAATTATTAAACTTATTAATTTTTCTGCTTATGATTTATATTTTAATTATTGATTGGAATACTAAAACATCATATGGAGTCAGCTTAAATATTTTACCATGAAGGGAAAATGTAGGATATCATTGTAACTCAAAGTGCGTGTTTGCTTTGTCTTTTATATTTGTCTCAGATTAGCTGCTGTTCTTTAATTTGTTATGAGGTTATTTAAAACTTGAAGTAATAGTATAATTACGAAAAACCAAACCATAATACGATTCAAACAAATACCTCTGATACTAAAAATATGTATTTACCTGCATCGACCACATTTTATCAAGGAAACTATAAATGAAATTAAAATCAATAACTGCAAAGCTGCTCGCGCTGATGATACCCGCCGTAATAGTCGTATGCGGCGGTATCAGTATTTTCTCTTATTTCGGTGCCTCCAAAGAACTTAAAGAACAGGTTCTCTCAGGTCTTTGCTCGCTCGCCGCGGACGGCGCCGCGTACCTGAAACTGCATATTGATTATCATCGTCTTGCCCTTGAGGGTGTCGCGAACCGGCATGTCATACGTTCAATGAACTGGGAGCAGGATCAAAAACCGGCTCTTTTAAGTGAAATCACCCGCCTCGGATACCTTGATATGGGTGTAGTAACGCCTGACGGTAACTGCCGGTATCCCAATGATACCACCGCGTTTCTCGGTGATCGAAGTTATGTACAGGAAGCATTTTCAGGTAAGAGTGTAATGTCAGATGTGCTTATCAGCAGGGTAACGGGCGAGCCGGTAATAATGCTTGCAGCGCCGATACGCGGACCGGAAGGAGTGCTCGGTGTGCTTATCGCACGGCAGGACGGATATGCATTGTCTAAAATAATTGACCGTATCAAATTCGGCAAAAACGGTTATTCGTATATGATCAATAAAGAAGGCGCACTTATCGCGCATGGAAACCGTGAATTTGTGAAAACTGCGCGTAATTTTCTAGTGGAAGGAAAAACAAATACTGTGTTCCGGCGTTTATCGGACATGATGCAGCGGATGAGCGGCGGCGAGACAGGGACAGACGAATATTTTTTTATGGGTTCTTACCGGTTGTTTGGTTATGCGCCTGTTCCGGGAACGGACTGGTCATTTGCGGTCGGCGCAATACGCAAAGATGTATACGCGGGATTATATCAAATGCGCAATCGCTTTATTATTATATTCATTATTTCAGTAGCTCTTGGTTTTGGTGTAGCGGTGCTGCTCGCGCGAAACATTACCCGCCCTGTCAAGCAGGCAGTGTCTGTTATTCGTACAATAGAATTAAACAATAATCTGATGCAGTCAGTTCCGGTGACTTCTGAAGATGAAATCGGTGTACTCGGAAAAACGGTTAACAGTCTGCTTGCAAAGTTCCGTGAAGTAGTTGAGGATTCACAACATGCATCAGGCAGCGCGATAGAAATTAACACGGTGCTTCTCGATAAAACCGGGCTTAGCGGAGAGGCATTTTCCATGATTAATGGCGCACTCGGTGTTCTTGAACAAAAAGTAACCGAACAAAACACAAAAACTGATGAGACAATGCAATCCGCGCTTACGCAGAAAAAAATAGCCAATGAGGTCGAAAATAAAACTGAAAAAATCTCAACGGCGAACCGTGTGCTTAAAGAATCAATTGAAAGTCAGACCGCCAATACCAGTGAGCTTGCTGCGGGCGTTGAAGAGATGACCTCAAATATTCACAATGTTACAAAAACCTCTGAACAGGCAAGCGCGCTGATGACTGAGCTTACCAGCCGGGCAGAGACTTCAGGTTTGGAAATGCAGTCATCTGTGGGTTTATCCCATCAGGTAACCGGTGCGATGCAGGATATTCAGGCATTCAGTAATATAATTTCGGAAATTGCAGGTCAGACAAACCTTCTCGCAATGAACGCGGCTATCGAAGCAGCGCATGCAGATTCTGCGGGGAGGGGTTTTGCGGTTGTGGCGGAGGAAATCCGTAAACTCGCCGACCGAAGCGGGGCAGAATCATTAAAAGCCAGAAAGAATATCGAATCGATTCACGAAAAAGTAAATGCGACAGTTGAAAGTATGACCCGCGCGGCCGAGGGTTTTGCACAGGTGCAGGAATCATCTCAGAAGGCGGCGGAGATAACAAACAGCATTAAAAACGCAATGACCGAACAGTCAAACGGCACTCAGGAAATGCTTCTTGCCGTAACGGATCTGCAGAAAAGCGCCGCGGGTGTAAATGAAGCCTATCAGGATATCGAGGCGCTTGTTGCGGAAATTACACAGGGTGGCAAAGAAATGAAAGATTTATCTGAAAGGGGAATAGCGGCAATGGAATCCCTTGCGAAAATAGGCGGCCAGGTACAAAAAGCAATGAAGGATATTGCCTCAGCACGGTCTACCGCTGAAGCTGCGGTGAAGTCAGTTGAAAGTGAGTCACACCGTTCAACAGAGGCTCTGAATAAACTGACCTCACTGGTGAGTCTTTTCAGAACTTCGCAAAATACTGCGCTGGGTATTACCACAAAAGACGGCGGAGAAGCGCAGCTGTTTTAACCGCTCAGGCCGGATTTTTATACTGATTGGTTTCCTTGAGTTTCTGCGGCAGCGGGAATTCTTGATGACTGCAAAGGCAACTCGTATGAAATGGAAAACTCCCGTAAAAATTCTTATTTCATCGCTTCTACTGGTGTATGTAGCGAGGTCAATAAATATCCGCTCTGCGATGGGTATGATTGCCGGAGCGCATGCAGGTTTTCTTGTTCTCGCATTTTTGGTGGAAACTGCAAGTAATTTTACCGGTGCGTTTTGCTGGTTAATGTTTTTGCGCGCAGAAGACAGAACTTTTTCTTTTTTCCGGGCAGTGTACCTGTACTGGATAGGTCTTTTCTTTAACATTGTTTTGCCGTCTAATATCGGGGGTGACGCGGTTAAGGCTGTAGCGGCCGTGCACGGTGTGCGGCGCTGGTATCCCAGAGCAGCGGGAATTATTAACGATAGGTTAATTAATCTTGCTGCAATGATACTGATCGGATTTTGCGCGTGTATTTTATTCAGTTTGAAAAACAGAAGCATCCCCGCGTATCTTACCATATCAACCGCCGGGGGGATTATTTGTATAGTGGTTTTCTCTGCGGTTGTCACAAATAGGGTTATGGCAAAAATTGTTATCACTGTACAGAGGCGATGGTTTAAAATGAAAGTATTCAGGTTATTTTCTACTGCGGTGATTGTACTTTCTCAAATGAAAAAAAAAAATAAAAAACTGCTGTTTGCCGCCGCGTTGTCTGCGCTTATTACTCAGTTTTTACGGATCTGGTTTTATTCTTTTCTAATGCGGGGTCTTATGTGTGAGATTCCTGATACGCTGCTGTTTATGGTATTTCCGGTGATAGGTATTGTCTCGATGATTCCGGTGACTATCGGTGGAATTGGCGTGCGCGAATATGCCGGTGCGTATTTTGCGCGTGTTGCCTCACTTGATGTTACCGCCTTCACTACGCTGGTTTTTGCCGGCTATGCGGTTGTTGTGCTTTCTGGATGTACGGGCATAGTCATCTTTTTTTTTTATAAAAAAAAATATTTCAAAATCGCTGAATTAAAAAGGTGAGTGTGTAATCACGTATTCTGAAAATTTTTAATCCTTCGGCCGGCTGCGGCAATGAGTATGATAATAATACTTGTGCTCAGGATAAGCGGAATGAGTATTTGAAATATGTCCGCATCTTTCAAGGATGTAGAAAAAAAAACAGCAGAAATTAATCCTCCGGCGACGCCGTATATACATCCGGCGACAGCTGCGCCCGCGTGCTGCAGTATGGAAGTAATACGTATTTTTTTAACAGAAAAACCGACACATGCCGATATTTTTCCGGTGTGTGTATCTGACAGTATTTTTTTTAATATTATCGCAAGCGATCCGAAAAGTGAGAGGAATAACGCGCATGCGGCAAAAGCAAAAAAAACACTGGTGTATGCGTCTGCGACGCTTCGGAATTCGCGCAGCTTTTCTTCTACGGACAATATCTCCGCTCCCCACGGACGAAGTATACGTGAAAAATATTTATCTGTGTATCGGGCATGTGCGTCGGCGAGAATCAGAGACGCATTACCTGAACCAAAATGCTGTGCAAAGTTTTTTTCATCAATGAGGATGCTGCCCTGAAAAACTGAATCACGGAGGACACTGGTAATCCGGAGATTGATTTCTTCATCATTTTTATTGCGGTATGTGAGTATATCACCCGGTTTTTTTTTTAATCCCCATTTCAGAGGGCTTTCATCCATTACTGCGGGAATGCTGCCGTCAGAAAGCTGTTTCCGGGTAAGCTGAAGCCACGCATCCGGGGTATTGCCGCTGACGAATGTGAACGCGTTCAATCCGGCGAATAATTCTCCGGGTACCCCGATAATAGTCGGAAGCCGGGTCTCGTTCAGATTGAGACAGCTTGCGTCTTCATATTTTTGAATCCGGCACTCAGCGATTTGGAAAGATAAACCGTCATTGGTTAAAAATTTCTCATGTACTGACCAGGGAATGGGCTGGGCGGTAGTGATATACCGGGTAAACCCTCCTGAAGAGGAACTTCTGTCTTTTTCAGAAAATGGAATATAACGTGATGAAAATACCGCAAAGATTAAAAAACATCCAAGCGCGCCAGTCACACAGAGAGTAAATGACTGATGCAGCTGTGTGGTCAGTCCTGCGGCAATATAAGAAAAATATGAAAATTTTCCGGAACGGATTCGGTTAATGGCAAGTCCGCTGAGAAAAACCAGCATAAGGCATGCCGTGCATGTACCGAAAAAATTCGCTGAAGGACCGGATGCCCGCAGTAAGATAAAAGCGGCGGCCGCGGAAATAAGCGTGAGTGTCCGGCATGTGTTCAGAGGGAACCGGCGCGAATTGACCGGTTTGCCTGGTCTCCGGAGAAAAAAAATAAAAGATACGGCGGCAGTACACGCGGCTGAAATTGACAGTAATGGAATGGAAACATGAACGGTATATCCGGCAGAAAGCGAAGGTGGCCACAGAGCATCAAGAAGTCCGAGGACTGCATAGGAGAACATGACTCCAAGCAGACTTCCGGTGAGGGACATAAGCAGAGTAATCGTGCCAAAGAGACTCATCTGCAATTTCATGATTTTACTTTGAGAAAAGCCCAGACGGGAACAGATTGTTTCTTCTGCGCGGAGATTTTCCCTGTATGATGCCGCAAGCGCGCTGTGAAGCACCATGGCAAGAACGAGTATTACCGCGCCAAGTGAAAGAAAAAGCGAATAAAGGTTGGTGGCCTTCCCTGCTGAAGTATGCGCTGAGATAATCTCAGTATCGATTGTAATTTTCTGCATACCGGAAAGTATGAAATGTAATTTTTTAACTACTTCCGGAATTTCTTTACTGCGGGAGGGGAAAAATAAACGCGTGGCACTTCCGGCTTTTCCCCAAATATTTTGTGCAGTGTCTATATTAATAAACGCCTGAGGTGTGCCCCTGTATTTTTTCCAGTACCATTCATCTGAATCACTGATGCGTCCGAGCTCAATAGGAACACCTGCTTTCCAGTCCGTGCATGTGTGTGAGTCACTTATACCAGGAAACGCCGGCATTAATCCCTTATCGCAAAGTTCGTGCGTCATCGGGACGATGACCGCAAGATAAAAATCAGCAGACGTTTCCCGCACCGTTCGTTTTGAACCGGGTATATAATACCTGATTGTAATGGTATCGCCTGGTGATGCGCCTAATCGTTGAGCGCTGACCGAGTTCAGAGCGATTTCGTTACTTTTAAGAACAAAATCTGATGATGCGGCAGCAATCGCGTATGAAATAGTATTACCGGATACGCTGTTTGTTATTGAATTGATAAGATACCCGAATTGTAATACCACAGATGTATCAGTGGAAACAGATGTATCAGGGGGAAGTGATGGATTTGTGAAAAGGGATGTATCTGCGGAGTTGAAAAAGAGATTTCGCGGCAGTATATAAATACCGCGCGCGGTTTGAGTTATTGAAAAATCCGGATTAGGTATTTCTCTGATAATATTGTGAACCTTCTCACGGGAAATGTTACGGACGAGCGCGTGAGTGATATGGTTAGAATTTTTTTTGTTTTTTTTAACGACATATCCTTTTGGAATGAATAGTGCCGGCTGTTCCTGCTGGCTGGTTAGAAGGCTGAATGAACCGAACCTTGCCGGAGGTGCGATAAACTGCGGAGTGATGTCAAGCCGGATTTCTTCCGCCCGGTCAGTATTGAATGCCGATTCAGAGGAGGCATTCTCCGGAAAAAAGATACGGACAGAATAATCTGCGTTATATGTATGGCTAAAATCAGCACTAAAACCTGAGCTTTTATCAGCGTTTCCCGCTCTTTCAAGACGCCTGGCGAGAAAACTATTTATACCTGTACCGGAAAACTCAGCCGGCTGCGGAGCAAAATCGAAAAAAAATTCGTCATAAATAATAAATTGTACAGAATATGCCTTTCCATCCGGCACTGAGATTTCCCCCTTTAAAATACAAATACCTGAGGCTGTACCTCCCTCTTTGGCAATACTGTTCAAAAATCCGGATTCAAACAACGTGCCGCTTCGGTGAATAATCATTTCAGCTTTTCCAGTTTTTTCTCTTGCCCGGATTTCAAGACTGCGGGTTATTGAAAATGCGGTAATAAGACATGCGCAGAGTATCATCGCCGCAGCGAGAATGCCGAGGGATGTAATGATAATCCGTTTTGGAAACCGTATAACAGATGCGAAAATAAATTTTGCTGAACTGAACATGCCGGGTATTTAGCAGGTAAATAATCTACAACTGCAGACGGCCGTTTTCAAGCCGTGCATTACCGGCGCAGCGTTTGGCTAGATGCAAATCGTGCGTCATGATAAAGGTTGCGCATCCATTATGGGCAGCAAGGTCAAAGAAAAAGCCTGCCACAATGTCGGCACTTTTTCGATCGAGAGAGCCGGTAGGTTCATCGGCGAGCAGAAGTTTTGGTTGTGGAGCAAGCGCCCGTATCACTGCTGTTTTCTGGCATTCGCCTCCTGATAAGTTTTCGGGATAACTGTGCATGCGTGTATCCATTCCCGCAAGGCGGAATAATTCTTTGACCCTGACCGATGCTTCTTCGGGCACCGTATTTGCTGCTGCAAGAAAAGGCAGCAATGCATTTTCAAGAGCGGTGAGCTGCTGAAGAAGACAGTGTTGTTGAAACACAAAACCGAGTGTGGTTCGCCTGAGAATTGAAAGCTGCGAATCGTTGAGTGTGTACGGGTTTTGTCCGCAGATTCTAACCGTGCCTTCAGCCGGCGATAACAGGCTTCCGGCTATTCGTAAAAGAGTTGTTTTCCCCGAGCCGGAAGGCCCGGTTACTGCAATGTCCTCGGCGCTTTTAAGAGTTAAGGATACACCCTGGATAAGATTATGGACTGAACCTGAAGGATCGGGAAAATGATGTCCTGTGTGTATCAGTTCAAGAACGGGCAGTATTGATTTTTCCATTATTCTGCAGTAAAAACTCTGAGTACGCCATGTCCGCTGGTAACAAGGAGCTTACCGCGGGAAAATACCGGCGTGCGCACCGGGCCGCCGGTATTATAGGACCAGATAATTTGCCCGGTTTTGTCCAGAAAAAAAAGCATCCCTTCTTCATTCCCGAAAACAACTGATTCTCCAATGCATAAAGGACTGGAGTCAAGGGGTGCGCCTGAATCAAACCTGTACCGGATTTCACCGTTTTTCCTGTCAAACGCATAGAGATGTCCATCCTGAGACGGCGCATACACATGTGCCGAACCAATTACCGGTGCGGCGAGAAACGGCTGTTCAGTAGAGTATTTCCATAGTTCGCTGCCGTCCTGAGCTGAAAAGCAAAAGAATACTCCTGCGTAATTTCCCGCATAAATACAGTTGTTGTCGGCCGCCGGTGATGCAGCGATATAAGTATCGGCAGGAATTTTTCTGACCGCGCATCCGTTCCGGTCAAGAATATGCAGCACTCCGTCGCAGCCGGCAATATAAATAAAACCATCTTTGTACACAGCCGAACCGTTTATATAATTATCTGTCTTATATTTCCAGACAAGCTCTCCGGATGAATTGATGCAATATAAATTAAAATCATAGCTGCATAATAGTATGAAATCTCCGGCACTGCACGGCGCGCCGGTAATTTTATCCATGGTTTGAAAAGTCCAGAAAAGACTTCCGTCTGATGTGAGACAATACACTGTTCCGCCGGTATCTGCAGCAATAATCATGCCTTTGTGAAGGTGAGGAGGCGCTTCAATTGTATTACTTGGGTTGTAAAACCAGTTTTCTTTTCCGTTTTTTAGTTGTAATGAAAGGATTTTTTTATCCGCGTTGACATATACATTTGTTCCATCGGAAACCGCACTGCCTGCTGGGGGCGGTAAATTTTTTTTCCAGGAAAGACTGAAGGTTTTTATAAATTCTTCAGATCTGATTGTTGCATTTTTGTCAGCGCATCCGCTGAAAATAGTTACTAAAAAAATTGACACTATCGGTATTGCTGCGGTTGCCGACATTACCGGCACTATTGATCCGATTATTGTTAATAATTTTTTAATATTCCATTTTCGGGAGTGTAGTTGATGCATGGTTATTTCCAGTAAAGAGCGCCGGTAGGACAATGTGCGACACATTCATTCAAAATCCCGGTGCTGATTGTACCCTCAGCGCATGACTTTGAATTTTCAGCTGCAGCTAAACAAATCGTCATGTGAAACCCGCGTCCGCTGAAATAAAAACCATTTCTTGTATTTCGTGTAATGGCAATGCACACACCGCACTTAATGCATTTTGCGTTTTCAATACATAAACGGTCTTGGACGGTTCTGGTGATAGGCATTGATGTATGGGTGCGGGATGAAGAATTGTCTGCGTGACGAATGCCAGTGCTTTTGATTTTTAATGAAGTTGCTTGTGTTCGCAGAGCACAGCCGTCATATGCGGCGCTGCATCCGCACGTGAGGCATCGGCCGGATTCCTGAATACATGTTTCGTCATCACTGACGGTTTGGGGAGACAATGATGACGCGGTTTTGGAATACTCATTGAGTTCTTCATTGTTAACCGGGCCCGCGAGGTGGCAGTATTGCGGGTGTGAAGTACCTGCAAGAATTGAGTGAAGCAGTTCAGCCTGACGAACGCCGGAACCGATGGCATCAACAGGCCGTGAGATTTTTTTAAGAGCGCTGCCAGCGGAAACAACAGTTGTTTCGTTATAGAGTATGTTATTGTTTCCGGATGCATTTAAAATACCCTTGAAATGTCCGTCAGCAGGCAACACTGCGCAGGTATGAAAAACAACTCCGCTATTTTTCATGTCAGCGATTTCCTGTTCAAGCAGTTCAGCAATATGCGGGTGCTGATGTACGCGGGCTGCAATTGATGGGCCAATAACGAAATCCTTTTCATACACATAAACTTCGTAGCCCAGTCCGGCGAGAATCCATGCTGCGCCAAGGCCGGCCGGTCCGCTGCCAATAACAGCGATTTTTTGATTTAATTTAACGACAGGCGGGAAGTATTTTAAATGATTTTTTATGATGTGCCTGGATACTGCGCGTATGTGCACAGTGTTGGTTTTCCCTTTTATTTTTTGCAGACGGCATGCTTTTTCGCATGGAGCATGACAGAGCGCACACGTGATTTTCGGCAGCGCGATGTGCAAAACCCCCGCTGCTTCACTTAAATTTCCAATCGCGGTCTGTTGCAGAAAGTGAGATATCCGGCCTTGCACCGGGCACACGCGCTCACACGGAGCAAGACATTCCCCGCGGTGCTGGCTGAGAAGAAGTTGTAAATTTTTTCTGCGAGCTTCAGTTATTTCATCGGTTTCGCTTTCAATCCGCATCCCTTCAGTTACTGCATAGGTGCAGGAAGGGATAAGTGAACCGGACCCATTTATCTTTACCGCACAACACATGCATGAAGAATGTGCGGCGATATGTGAAGATCTGCAAACCGAAGGTATTGTAATGCCGGCAGCGCGCGCCGCATCCAGAATCATTGTATTTTCGGGCACGCTGATCGTTTTACCGTCAATCGAAACTGAGACGTTTTTCATATGCAGTTATTGTATAGTGAGAAATAATTATTTTCCACTTTTTTATGGTACATGCAAATTTCCAAATAGTCTTTGTGGAAGGGTTTCGCTGTCGGTAATGCAGGCGACGGTTTGTTTTTTTCTTTGCGGCATTGTACAAGGATTACAACGCAAATTATTCAGGCGGACATTAGCCGGTGGTCTTTTTTCTATAGGCGCCGTGGAAGGGATTTCGCCAACGGCAATTCAGGCGGACGTGTGCCGCCGCCCTCCTGGCGTCGGACTACACTCAGCAAAAACACAAAAAATTGCATCCTGCATTTTTTGTGTTTTTGATGCCGCTCTGAATTACCGGAAGCGAAACCCTTCCACTTAGTTATAGAAAAAAACTTCTACTATAAAATCCATGCTCTGAATAATTTACGTTGTAATCCTTCTTCCTATGTATAGAAAAAAACTAACCTCGGATCTGAATGATCTGCGGCGAAACCAAGTCACTTGGCTTATAGATTCTTTATCATAGACATCTACGCTAAAAACGTAGATAAATTTGTGTAATAAAGTTTATTTATTATAATGCGAGAGGACAGAGGACAGAGGACAGAGGACAGAGGACAGAGGACAGAGGACAGAGGACAGAGGACAGAGGACAGAGGACAGAGGACAGAGGACAGAGGACAGAGGACAGAGGACAGAGGACAGAG
>Ga0180007_10001887_pt1 | contig 26374 bp, 29 predicted proteins | sample MM_PC_MetaG_FD_121122 | JGI IMG/M metagenome (GOLD analysis project Ga0180007, IMG submission 121122) | Groundwater microbial communities from the Aspo Hard Rock Laboratory (HRL) deep subsurface site, Sweden - MM_PC_MetaG | ecosystem: Environmental > Aquatic > Deep subsurface > Groundwater... | reverse complement strand
GTACATGTGCTCCGATCCAGTTGGGAAGATCCTGCTGCCAATGGGCTTCGGCATAGGTGTAATTGCTCGCCCCCAGCGTGGCCACGAACACCTGGGCTTCCCGGGTTTCTCCTGTTTGCGGGTCCACCACCTTGACCGTCTGACCGGCATAATCCACAAACAGCTTTTCCCCCGCCTTGTGCTTCTGACGCATCACCGGGTCAAGCTGATTGGCCCACTGGCGATAGCGATGACAGAACTGGCTGTACCCATACCCATCTGCATGTTCCTGCCGGTACTCCACCCACAGCAGGCTCAGGGTTACCCCTTTGCGTTTCAATTCCTTCTGGACATACTTCCAATCCGGCTGGGGAATGCGCTGGCCAGAAACCATACTCCGATCCGGAAACAGCCGCGCTTCCAGTTCCTCATCGCTGATCCCCTCCGGCAGCGGCCAACTCAGACCGGCTGCTTTCGCATGGGTGACATATTCGCTGACCGTGCTGGTGGACACGGAACAACTCTTGGCAATCGCCCGGTGTGACAGGCGAACGTGATATTTCAAACGCAAGATCTCTTCAATTTTTCGCACACTTGCACCGCACTGCGTTTGGTGCAGTGCAGGTGTGGATAGACTCTCCTGGGCCATTTCTTCCTCCTCGATGTTGATACGAAGAGGATGCCCGATTTGTTTGAGTTTATCCAGTGCCTTCCCCCATCTCCTTCACAGCTGACTGATCGACATGCCCGGAATCAGCGATCGGCATACTCCGGAATCCGCGATCGACATGGCCCGGAATCAGTGATCGGCATGGCCCGGATTATGCAAGCGAATGACGGAACAATGATGCAGGTGGGCTCGTTTTCGATTGACAAAAACACCCTTATACGAGATGCTTAAAGAGCTAGGATTTAAACTATGACTAAGATAACCAATTCAAATAACAAGAAGATTACAAACGAGAAACTCATTTCTCTTGCCCCTTTGAAGTTCAAGGAGGCACTGGCAGCATTTATGAAAGTCAATCCAGCAACTAAAGAGGAGATGGATAAGGTATTGAAAGAAGAGGAAGAAAAAGAAGAAAAACCCAGCGATTAGGCTGGGTTTTTCTTCGGTTGACTATCTTCTCTGGTGGGATGCGGTAAATGTCTATTCTGCTTTGGCTGTACTTTATAAACATGACTTTGACGCGCCTCGGAAATTGCTTTTTCAACCGCTATTCGGGCCTCTTGTTCATTTTCTCGCGTTGGAACCAAATCAATAGCCTTTGTTTGGTTATTAATGTTGTTCATTTTTTTTCCTCCAAAAAACCAACCCATGCTTCTGTGTTCTCTAGAACTGTATCGGCTAAACTTTCCTGCTGATTATTGAGGCGAAATACATTTAACCCTAGACTTTTGGCTTCCTCAAAATCAATTACAAACCCGTGACTTGGATACTGCCAAGTAAGTTTATCAACTATTTGATTAATCCTGGTCGCATCTATATTGACATATCGTGACAATAGTCTCTTACCATATTCAATCGCCAAATCTAGAGCACGGAAAGAACCGCCAAAGTGCATTGGGTCAACCTGTCCATATAATGGCGCCATAAGCTGTGTGACAAATGGTGTGGCTTCCCCAATCATATCTTTTAAGCGCATTGTGGGCGCTCGTTGTATCAGCAAATTTACATAGGTGTCCAACATCTCAAAAGAATACCTTTTGAGATAATCCATCGCCCTAAATTGCTCTAACGAAGAAACTAATCTCTCTTGTGGATTCTTGGGGTCTTGAATTTGTGTATCAAGAGGACCTAGTTCAGCCGTGTCTGTCATCCATATTTCGTCTGCCCCCAAACACATAAGAGTGGCTGCACTTTTTGCCCAATCTGGAACAATCATTCTCATTTTTTCGCATTTTGTTCTTAGAAACGTTATTAGTTGATATGCAGCATCTGGATCACCACCACTTGAATCTAAAAACACATCTAAGGTTTTTATCTTAGCCATTTCCTTACATTCATTTCTTACTTGCCGAACTAATGGCCTATTTATTTCGGAGATGCTTAGAGGCTCACCAGTTGTAACAAATCCAAATAAACGACTATGTTCAGTTTTTTCCCACTTCTTTACAGCCTCTATTGCGTCATTAGACAGCGGGGAAGGATTTGATATAATCATATCGTTATTATTATACATCACTATTCATTGGGCATTTCGACCCTGCAGTTCTCCAATTGGGTTTGTCAACCTTACAATTCCCAAAATTATTTCTCGTGACTGACCCTAATACCTTTGGCTTTATGAAGAAATCCAAATACCACTCCATAGTGCAAGGTGTCACTGTGGTTCTGTTGACAACAGGCGAAGAATTTACTGCATAACAAGGCTATCAATTCATGGCGATCAAAAAATCGGAACTTTACTCCTCCCTCTGGCAATCCTGCGACGAACTGCGTGGCGGCATGGATGCCAGCCAGTACAAGGACTATGTGCTGGTCCTGCTGTTCATCAAATATATCAGCGATAAATATGCCGGCCAACCCTACGCGCCCATCACCATTCCACCAGGCGCCAGTTTCAAGGACATGGTTGCCCTCAAAGGCAAGAGCGACATCGGCGACCAGATCAACAAGAAGATCATCGCGCCGCTGGCGAGTGCGAACAAGCTCTCCGACTTTCCCGATTTCAACGATCCCACCAAGCTCGGCGACGGCAAGGAAAAGGTGGACCGCCTGACCAACCTGATCGCCATCTTCGAAAACAAGGCGCTCGATTTCTCCAAGAACCGCGCCGACAGCGACGACATCCTGGGCGACGCCTACGAATACCTGATGAGGCACTTCGCCACCGAGAGCGGCAAGAGCAAGGGTCAGTTCTATACCCCCAGCGAAGTCAGCCGCATTATGGCGAAGATCATCGGCATTCATGATGCGCAGACCAGCGCGGCGACCACCGTCAGCGACCCGACCTGCGGTTCGGGGTCGCTCCTGCTCAAGGTCGGGGATGAAGCGGGTACTCCCGTCACACTCTACGGTCAGGAAAAAGACGCGGCCACCAGTGGACTGGCGCGCATGAACATGATCCTGCACAACAATCCCACCGCGCTGATCATGCAGGGCAACACGCTCACCGATCCCAAATTCAAAGATGGCGACCTGCTCAAGACCTTCGACTTTGTGGTTGCCAATCCGCCTTTCTCCGACAAGCGTTGGAGCACGGGTCTCGACCCGCTCAACGATCCCCACGAACGCTTCAAATCGTTCGGCACGCCGCCCGCCAAACAGGGCGATTACGCCTACCTTCTGCACATCGTGCGCACGCTCAAGAGCACGGGCAAAGGCGCCTGCATCCTGCCGCATGGCGTGCTCTTTCGCGGCAATGCCGAAGCCGACATCCGCCGCGCCCTCGTCCGTAAGGGCTACATCAAGGGCATCATCGGTCTGCCTGCCAATTTATTTTATGGCACGGGCATTCCCGCCTGCATCGTCGTCATTGACAAGCAAGACGCCCAAGCGCGTAAAGGCATCTTCATGATCGACGCCAGCGCGGGCTACATAAAGGATGGTCCCAAGAACCGCCTGCGCTCGCAGGATATTCATAAGATCGTGGATGTCTTCAACAAGCGGCTGGAAGTGGATAAATATTCGCGCATGGTCTCTGTTGAGGAGATCGAGCGCAACGAGTTCAACCTCAACCTGCCGCGCTATATCGACAGTCAGGAACCCGAGGACATACAGGACATTGCCGGCCACCTGCTGGGCGGCATCCCCGCCGCAGATATTGATGCCCTGAGCAGGTATTGGAAGGTTTGCCCGGAACTGCGGGGGATGTTGTTCATGCCCAAGCGCCCCGGCTATTTCGATCTCGCTGTGGAAAAGCCAGCCATCAAATCTGCCATTTATGAGCACCCTGAATTTGCCGCCTTCATCGCGGAGATGAACACTCACTTCGACCAGTGGCGGATGAAGAGTGCCGCTTCTCTCGTGGACCTGAAAGCTGATTGCAAACCGAAAAGCATCATTTTCGCCCTGGCAGAAGACCTGCTCGCCCACTACACCGACAAGCCACTGATCGACCGCTACGACATTTACCAGCACTTGATGGATTACTGGGCGGGTACCATGCAGGATGACTGTTACATCATTGCAGCCGACGGCTGGAAGGCTGAGACAACTCGCATCATCGAGAAGGATAAGAAGGGCAAGGAAAAGGACAAAGGCTGGACGTGTGACCTGATCCCCAAGCCGCTGATCGTCGCTCGCTATTACGCCAAGGAAGGGGCAGGGATCGATGCGCTGACCGCCGAATTGGAAGCCGTGACCGCCCGTCTGGCTGAATTGGAAGAGGAACACGGTGGGGAAGATGGTGCGCTTCAAACTGTGGGAAACAAGACGGATGCGCAAAAGGCTTGGAACGAAGCATTAGAAGTGGCTTGGAAAGAACTCAATCCAAAAGAGTACGATGAGTATCAAAAGGCTGTTGCGTTGGGAGAAAAATCTAAATCCCAACTTGTGGAGCTTGTTGAAAACCCTTATCTGATCGCATTGAGGAATGATAAAGGAAATATTACAAAAGGAGTAGTTAACAAGCAGGTAAAAGCAACTAAAAATGCCAAAGAAAAGGAAATCTTGGCGGAGTATCTTGCCGTAGATGAAGCATTAGGAAAAGCAAAGTCAGAGATAAAACAATTTAGAGAAGATGCGGAAAAAGAAATCGTTCTTCTCTTAGAAAAGGATCCTGATAACGAAGCACTTGCCGAACTTCGAATATTGAACCAATGGCTTGAACTCGACCATGAGGAAGGCGAGTTAAAGAAGAAACTCAAGGACGCCGAAGCCGACCTGGACGCCAAAGCCTACGCCCATTACCCCAAGCTGACCGAAGTCGAGATCAAGTCGCTGGTCGTGGAGGACAAATGGCTCGCCGCGTTGGATGCTGCCATTCACGGCGAAATGGATCGCGTCAGCCAGAGCCTGACCCAGCGCGTGAAGGAACTGTCCGAACGCTACGAAACGCCACTGCCGCAGATGACCGAGCGCGTGACCGAACTGGAAGAAAAAGTGAACCGTCATCTCGAAAGGATGGGGTTCGCATGGAAGTAAAGGCGGGATACAAACAAACCGAAATAGGTCTCATTCCTGAAGACTGGGATGTAAAGTCTCTTGATACTATTTCGTTTGTAACCAGTGGTAAGAGATTGCCTTTGGGTAAATCTCTTGTTGACAGTGAAACCCCACATCCTTATATCAGAGTAACTGACATGCGAATGGGGACTGTTTCAATGTCAGATCTCAAGTTTGTTCCTGATGATGTGTTTCCTGCTATTAAACGTTATCGAATTTATAAAGATGACATCTTTATCTCGGTAGCAGGAACGTTAGGTATAGTTGGAAAAATACCTTTAGAACTTGATGGCGCAAATCTAACTGAGAATGCAGATCGAATAACAAATATTACTTGTTCGCGGGATTACCTCCTGCATTTTCTAATGTCCCCTGTAATTCAGAATACAATTGAAGCGATACAAACAGTTGGGGCACAACCAAAACTCGCACTAACAAGAATTCGTAAATTCGACATCCCTGTTCCTCCTACGCTCGCCGAACAAGAAGCCATCGCCGAAGCCTTGAGCGACGCGGACGCCCTCATCGAAGCTTTGGAGCAACTTCTCACCAAAAAGCGCCAGGTCAAACAAGGGGCTATGCAGGAATTGCTCACGGGCAAGAGACGATTGCCTGGGTTTAGTGGTGAATGGGAAGTAAAAACAATTGGCGAAATTGGGAATAAGTTTCTAAACGGTGGGACGCCGTCTACAAAAAAGGTGGAGTATTGGGAAGGAACTATTCCCTGGATCACAGGCGCAGATATTGTTGACCAAAAAGTTGTAGATTTAGTCAGAAGATTTATCACTGATGAAGCTGTCAAAAACAGTTCAACGAACGTAGTAGAGAAAGGTAACTTGTTAGTTGTTACTCGAACTGGTGTTGGGAAAATTGCTATTGCTCCGTATGATTTAGCAATAAGCCAAGACCTTACTGGCATATATGTGAAAAAGGAATATGTGTTACCAGAATTCCTTTATTGGTATTTTTCATATGACACTAGCAGTTTGAGAAACCTCAATCAAGGAACTTCCATTGCAGGTATCACGCGTGATACTTTGACGTCATTATCGGTGTTACTTCCATCTATCCCTGAACAAACCGCCATCGCCGAAATCCTGAGCGACATGGACGCCGAAATCGCCGCGCTGGAAGGGAAACTGCCCAAGGCGCGGCAGGTCAAGGCGGGCATGATGTCCGAGTTGCTGACGGGTAAAATAAGGTTGGTGTGATGTCATGATGAAAAGTTACTATCGTCTGATGCTTGGAAAGGGCAGCGAGCACGCGCAGGCTTGCATCGCTGGAAATTTCGTCGCTGTGGGCTTTCTCCATCATCAGGATCTGACCGACAAATTGCCTGAGGAGTGGAGAGCCTTCAACCGCGAATATATCCCCATGTATCTTGAGAGCCATCCGGGCAAATCCAAGGTCGCGGCAGGATTGGCGTGCGGAGCAGTCTGGACCGTTTCAAAAGGTTTGGAGATCGGCGACATTGTTCTCAGTCCGGATGGCGAAGGACACTATCACGTCGGCGAAGTGACTGGCAATTACTTTCATCAATCGGACGCCATGCCTCTCCCTCACCGCCGCCCCGTGCATTGGTTCAGCCAAACAATCAACCGCGCCGACATGAGCGACGGACTGCGCAAGTCTTGCAGCTCTGCGGGAACCATCAGCAATGTTTCAGTCCACGGCGAGGAGATCGAGAGACTGATCGGCGGCGTTTCTGCACCCAAACTGATCTCGACCGACGAAACTGTGGAAGACGCATCCAAATTTGCCATGGAAAAACACCTCGAGGATTTCCTTGTGCAAAACTGGAAACAAACCGAGTTCAGCAAAGATTACAACATCTTCGAAGAGGAAGGTGAGATTGTCGGCCAGCAATATCCAACCGACACGGGTCCGATCGACATCCTGGCTGTCAGTAAAGACGGGAAGACACTGCTTGTTATTGAACTGAAAAAAGGACGCGCAAGTGACGTGGTGGTTGGGCAGACCCTGCGCTATATGGGATTTGTAAAGGATGAATTGGCGGAGGTTGGGCAGGTTGTAAAGGGAGCCATCATTGCGCTCGAAGATGACCAGCGCATACGCAGGGCGTTATCCGCCGTGGGAAACATCGAGTTCTATCGCTATCAGGTCAGTTTCAAATTAGTGAAGGCATAAGAGGGAACCAGTGAAGATCATCTCGGCCAAAGGGCAGAACTATCTCCTTCCAGGGTTGCTCAATCCCTTCCAGCAGGAACTGTACATCCATTTGATCGACTGGAAGTGGGAGCACATCACGCGCGAGCCAGGCAGTGTGCGCGGGCAAGCCTACGATGCCATCCTGCCAGAGAGTTATGCCGATCAATTCCCCACGCTTTATCCGTCTATTGTCCATGCGCTCAAAGCGCACCTGCAACACTTTCCCTTCCGCATTCACAAATACTTCAACCATATGGCCAGTTCACAGGCTGCCAATCTCAACCTGTTCTTGCCTGTCCTTCAACCCCAAACGCCAGCGCCGTCTTCGCCAACCTCAAACCGGACTTTGCGCGTCTCGCCGTCTCCCAACTGGATCGCGGCTATCGCATAGAATTCTGGGATGAACCTTTCGGCAATCTGGGCGACAAATCCGAAACCACTGGCACCGACGCGGACATTGCCATTGCTTACTATAACCACCAGGGAGAACTCTGTCTCTGGTTAATCGAGCACAAGTTGACCGAAAAAGAGTTCACCACCTGCGGCGGCTTCAAGAGCCGGGGCAGGCGGGCCGGTCATGATTGTAGTAAAACCTTTTCAGACATTCTTGCGAATAAACACCACTGCTACTACCATGATGTGCGCCATTTCGACTACTGGAAGATTACCGAAAACAACCAGACCTTCTTTGCCAACCACGCCCGACACGCACATTGTCCTTTTCAGGGCGGACAAAACCAGTTATGGCGAAATCAATTGCTCGGTTTAAGCATCGAGCAGGATAAGCGCCAACCCTACCAGCATGTCACATTTTCGGTGGTGAAGCATCCCCGTAATACATATTTGGATCAATCTCTGGCAGAGTACAAGCATCTCGTTGCAAACAATCCGAAATTCTCAGTTTTCACATCGAAAGATGTGCTTGATGCAGCGGCTGCGCTCAATGATCCCGAATTTGACCAGTGGATTGCGTGGTATCGAGACCTTTATGCCCTGTAAGGATGCATTGCTATGAGCGACATAGGTAAACCTGAACGCGCCACACAGAACCGTGTCATCGCCCTCTTCCGTGATGAACTGCATTACCGCTACCTCGGCGACTGGACCGACCGTGACGGAAACAGCAACATCGAAGAGGGCCTGCTCACCGCCTGGCTGACCAAGAGCGGCTACACCCCGGCGCAGATCAACGTGGCACTGCACAAACTCCGCACCGAAGCCGACAACCACAACCGCACACTCTACGGCAACAATCAGGCCGTCTACAGCCTGCTGCGTTACGGAGTGCCGGTCAAGGTCGAAGCCGGAAAAGTCACTGAGACCGTCCAACTCATCAACTGGCGCGAACCTGAAAAGAACGATTTCGCCATCGCCGAGGAAGTCACGCTCAAAGGCAATCGCGAGCGCCGCCCAGACATTGTGCTCTATGTCAACGGTATCGCCATCAGCGTTCTGGAGTTGAAGAACAGCCGCGTCAGTATCGGCGACGGCATCCGCCAGAGCCTATCGAACCAGCAGCCCGAATTCAATCAGTGGTTCTTCAGCACGGTGCAGTTCGTCTTCGCCGGTAACGATAGTGAGGGATTGCAATACGGGGCAATCGGCACACCGGAGAAATATTTCCTCAAATGGAAGGAAGACGAGCAGGACGACACCCGCTTCAAGCTGGACAAGTACCTGCTCAAGCTGTGCGAGAAAAATCGCCTGATCGAACTGATGCACGACTTCGTGCTCTTCGATGGCGGCGTGAAGAAATTACCGCGCGCCCATCAATATTTCGGCATCAAGGCCGCACAGGATCATGTCCGTGAAAAGAAGGGCGGCATCATCTGGCACACCCAGGGCAGCGGCAAGAGCATCGTCATGGTCCTGCTGGCCAAATGGATTTTGGAGAACAACCCCAACGCTCGCGTCGCCATCATCACCGACCGCGACGAGCTGGACAAACAGATCGAGCGGGTCTTTAACGAGATGGGTGAGACGATCAAACGCACCAGCAGCGGGCGTGACTTGATGAAACAACTCGGGCAGGCAACACCGCGGCTCTTGTGCTCATTGGTCCATAAATTTGGGCGCCAGGGCGTGGACGACTTCGAGGCCTTTATCAAGGAATTGGAAGCCCAGCCGAGCCAGGCAGTAGGCGAGATTTTTGTTTTTGTCGATGAGTGTCACCGCACCCAGAGCGGCAAACTACGTCGTACCATGAAGGCGCTACTGCCTAACGCTGTTTTTATTGGCTATACAGGTACACCGCTTTTGAAACAGGATAAGGAAACCAGCCTGGAAGTGTTTGGCGGCTACATCCACACCTACAAATTTAGCGAAGGCGTGGAAGATGGTGTAGTGCTCGACCTCATCTATGAGGCCCGAGATATTGATCAGAGGCTTGGTTCAAAGGACAAGATCGACGCCTGGTTCGAAGCCAAGACCAAAGGGCTGAACGACTGGCAGAAGGACGAACTAAAGAAACAATGGGGCACCATGCAGAACGTGCTCAGTTCCAGGTCGCGCATGGATCGGGTGGTCAGCGACATCGTCTTTGACTTTAACGTAAAGCCACGCCTGTCCAGTGAACGCGGTAACGCCATGCTGGTGTCGTCGAGTATTTACGAGGCATGCAAGTATTTCACCCAGTTCCAGAAAACACCTTTCAAGGGCAAGTGTGCGGTGGTAACTTCCTACAACCCGCTGGCTCGGGACGTCACGCTGGAAGAAACCGGCGCTAACACTGAAACCGACAAGCAGTTCATCTACAACGCTTACAACGAGCTATTGAAGGATGTCGAAGCCAAGCCGAACATGTCCAAGACCGAGACCTACGAGGAGTGGGCGAAGACACTGTTCACCAAGGAACCAGTGAATATGAAACTGCTGGTTGTGGTGGATAAACTGCTTGTCGGCTTTGATGCGCCGCCCTGCACCTATATGTATATCGACAAGTCCATGCAGGATCATGGTCTCTTCCAGGCCATCTGCCGCGTCAACCGGATTGATGGCGAGGATAAGGACTTCGGCTACATCGTGGACTATAAGGACCTGTTCAAAAAGGTCGAGAACGCCATTGCAGTTTACACATCCGAACTGGACCATAGTTCCGGCGGCGCCGACCCTGAAGTGCTGTTGCAGGACCGCTTGAAGAAGGGCAAGGAATGCCTCGATAATGCTATCGAGGTGCTTGCCCTGCTCTGTGAGCCTGTCGAGCCGCCGAAAGGTGAACTGGAATACATCCATTACTTCTGCGGTAACACAGAGATCCCGTCTGATCTTAAGGAGCGCGAACCTCAACGGGTTGCGCTCTACAAAGCGACTGTGGCGCTCATTCGCGCCTATGCCAACATTGCCGACGAACTCGAGCCCGCCGGCTATAGTGCTGCAGATATCACCCAGATCAAGCAGAAACTCGAGTACTACCTGAACGTGCGCGAGATCGTCCGCAAAGCCAGCGGCGAAACCCTGGACTTAAAACCCTATGAAGCCGACATGCGCCACCTGATCGACACCTACATCGAAGCGGATGAGCCGCGGAAGATCTCGCCCTTTGACAACATGGGGCTGCTTGAGTTGATCGTCAAGACCGGCATCGCCAAAGCCATCACTTCGCAACTCGGCGGGCTGAAAGGCAACAAGAACGCCATCGCCGAAACCATAGAGAATAACGTCCGCAGAAAGATTATCAGGGAGCACCTGAACGACCCGGCTTTCTACGAGAAAATGTCAGCCCTTCTGGACGAGATCATCGTTGCTCGAAAAGCGAAGGCGATCGAGTATGAGGAATATCTCAAACGGATCGCCGAATTAGCCAACAATGTACAAGCGGGGCATTCGGATGATTTGCCGGACGGGTTGGATACACCGGGCAAGCGAGCTCTTTGGAATAACCTTGGCCAGGACGTACACCTGGCCCTGAGGATTGACGAGGCTGTAAAGAAGGTGCGCCCGGACGATTGGCGAGGTGTACAGCCACGTGTGCAGATGATTAAGAGTGCGTTGTATAAACTATTGCAGGACCATGCCGAAGTTGAACGTGTCTTCAAGATTATCGAGGCGCAGCGCGAATACTGATGACTACACAGATCAATGTTGGCGGTATTCCAGTGGACGTGGTATTCAAGGACATCAAGAACGTCCATTTGAGCGTCCATCCCCCGACTGGCAGGGTCCGCATCGCCGCGCCGGCTCGGATGAAAATCGACACCATCCGCGTCTATGCGATTTCGAAGCTCGACTGGATCAAGCGGCAACAGCAAAAGCTTCAGGAACAGGAACGCGAGACGCGTCGCGAGTACCTGGATCGTGAGAGCCACTACATTTGGGGGCAGCGATATCTCCTCAAAATCAAAGAAGAGGATCGAGCCCCGTCTATTGAACTAAAGCACAACCAGATGGTTTTGACTGTCCGCCCTGAGAGCGGAATGGAAAAAAGGGAGGCGGTGGTCGCCGCCTGGTATCGCGAGGAACTCAGGAACGCTATTACGACGCTCATTGCAAAGTGGGAACCGCTCCTTGGCGTTAAGGTCAACCGCATCTTTGTCCAGCGCATGAAGACGAGATGGGGAAGCTGCAATCCGCGCAGCGGCAGCATCCGCCTCAACAGCGAACTTGCCAAAAAGCCATGGGAATGTCTTGAATACATTGTCGTGCATGAAATGATGCATCTGCTCGAACCGACGCACAACGATGCTTTCGTCAGCCTTATGAATAAATTCATGCCGCAATGGCAGTATCACCGTGATGAACTCAACCGTGCTCCGCTGGCGCATGTAGAGTGGGATTACTAGCTATGGAGGATAGGCTCACAAAACTCCTTGAGTATGTACGGGCTGATGGCCGCATCTGCCCAAACCCCCAGGAATGGACCGCGCTTTGGGAGATGTTGCCCAACAAAAAACGCATTGGCCCGAGTTGGGAACCACCTCTTCCACTTATACTCGCTGCATGGCATGACACGCCGGGATTATTGAAAATGCTCAGACTTCAAGAACATATTTACTTCGCCGCCGAGCACGGTGTGATCGATGAAATTGATATTTATTTACGCTCGTTAAAAGAAGAGCAGTGGTTTTACGGAAATTGATATTATCGCGACAAAGGGAATGTTAATTCGCTCACCTGGCTGCAACCGGCATTCCGGCGACGCAATGGAGGCGCAATGCAATTCAAAAATGCGGCTTATGAAATCCTGAAACAAGCGGGAAAGCCTTTGCACTATAACGAGATCGCAGAGCGCGCATTGGCTGCCAACCTGCTTGAAACCGCCGGAAAAACGCCTCATGCTTCAATGGGGGCGTTGCTCTATACAGATACGCTCAAACCTGATACTCGCTTTCGGCGTGGGGATGAAAAGGGTACATTTGCACTCAAGACCCCGGCCCCAATCGGCATTCACCAGCAAATTGAAAATCTGCAAACCAGAGTGCGCCAGGATTTGCGCAAATACCTGCTCGAGATGCCGCCCCAAAAATTCGAAGAGATCATTCGTTCCTTGCTGGAAGAAATGGGCTTTGATGAAGCCGAGACAACCTCTTACAGCAGCGATAAGGGTGTGGACGTTCGTGGCATACTGAGAACAAGCCCTTTGAGCACGGTCAAGGTTGCCATCCAGGCAAAGCGCTGGAAAAATAATGTTGGCTCAGGCGTGGTGCGGGATCTGCGCGGTTCGCTCAAAGTTGCGGATGCCGAGCAAGGTTTGATCATTACGCCAAGCGATTTCACTCCGGAAGCCAAAGCCGAAGCAGAAGCCGGAGGCAAAACGCCCATCACGCTGATCAATGGCACCGAGCTTGTGGATTTGTTGATCAAATATCAGGTGGGCATAAAACAGGAGCAGATCACAGTCCCATCGATCGACACGGAATACTGGACGGAAGTGGTTGGCATTTCGCTTGAAACTCCAACGGAAAAAACGCAGCAAGAAAAGAAAACCGGGGCTATTCGTTTCCCTTTGCAGATCCATGGCCGGCATCATGGGGAGATTTTCAAGGGTGAATTGCTCGATCTGCCGGGTACCGTCCGCTATAATGGAACCGATTATCCTACCCCGACCACAGCAGCGAAAGTGATTGTCACCGATTGGAAGGAAGTCAATGGTTGGGATTTTTGGAAGTATCTTAACCCTGAAAGTGGGACGCAGGAGAAGATAGGATCCTTGCGTAAATAAACCTGGACAGCGACCATGCATTTATACAAACTCAGTCCATCAGATCTGACCTTCCTCTGGGATGGATGCAAGCACTGCTTCTATCTCAAAGTCAAGCATAATATTATTTACCGCGGCGTGTTCCCGAGTATGTTCGGGAAGTTGGCAAACTTGACCAGCAATTTTTACTTCAATAAACACACCAGCGAAATCTCTTCCGATCTGCCGCCTGGAGTAATGAAGTTCAAAGAGAAATGGGTCAAATCCGCTCCGATCTCGATCCCTGGTTTTGCGTCCCAGTGTTATATCAGGGGCCGCTTTGATGTTGTCATTGAATTTGACGATGGCACCTATGGAATTGTTGACTACAAGACCTCGGATCCACGTGATGAGCACGCCGCTTTCTACGGCCGGCAGCTCTCTGCTTATGCGTACGCGCTGGAAAACCCGGCACCCAATACCCTGAGTCTGTCACCGATCAGTATGCTTGGGCTTTTTATCATCACCCCGGACCGCTTCGAGAAGTCGCCAGATAAGGAAATGATATTCGTCAACCGTACCACCTGGGTGGAAGTGCCACGAGACGATGATGGGTTCCTGAGTTTGATCGGTGAGGTATTGACCGTCCTGGATGCGCCACTCCCGCCCGAGCCATCGGAAGGGTGTGAGCTGTGCAGCTACAGAAACGTAGTGAGTAATTATTAGTCGCTGTTCCTGGTTTATTGGATTTGTGTTTCCGATGTCGGAAAGACGGATGTGTCAACCCTCTTCAGATATGTGGAGGCATTATGGCGCGTAAACCAGATTGGACCCCTGATGAATTCGAGACACTTTTAGCTAACCCAGAGAGCTCCAACGAGGAACTAGCCAAGAAGCTTCCTCAACGCTCGGTAGGTGCCGTCGATGCTGTTCGGAGCGGCTCCACACCGGGAGGAACACGTCAATGCTCTCGCAGATGATGCTGGACTATCTGGAGCGCAACAACCAATCGATAAAGTGCCCGATCTGCGGTGAGTGGCTGTAGCCTGGAACCCTGAGCCTGCGTCGGTTGGTGCGGCGCAGTGATCGGGTTGCTGTTTCCGATGATCCATCTGGGTCTCACCTGTAATAATTTCGTCTTGAGTGGAAATTGATATTCAATACCATTTGAAGGGAGGCCGTCATGCGGCTTTTTGGCATCGATGAAGGCAATGACTTTACGGAATACCAACCCGAGCGGTTCAAGGACAAGTACTATGAGGAAAAGATCGAGGTCTGGCTGGAACAGAACTCTGAGAGCATTGTTGAAAACGGCGGCCTGCTCATACTGGGACGCCAGGTGACCACCAATCTCAACACTTCCATCGACCTGCTGGGTGTGGACCGTGACGGCAATTTGGCGGTGGTCGAGTTGAAGCGCGATAAAACCCCGCGCGATACCCTGGCACAGGCGCTGGAATATGCGTCCTTCGCTGTCGGGCTCAGTGGGGACCAGCTAGAAGATATTTTGCGCCAGTACACCAGCGATGAGAATGCTTCATTGGTTGAGTACCACAGGGCTTTCTTTGCCCTTTCCGAGGATGATGCGGTTTCCTTCAATAAGAACCAGCGGCTCATCATCGTCGGCAGCGGTATCTCCCAGCCCGTGCGCCAGTCTGCTCTGTTCCTGCGTCAGAAGGGTATTCCAGTGACCTGCCTGGAGTTCAGGTACTTCAAGGCCGGAGGCGGGGAGCAGCTCTTGTCTGTCGATACGGTCGTTGGCCTGGAACCCCTTGTGAGCGAAGCCGTTTCTACTGGCTCTCTGCCAAAGACGACCGAAGCCGCTTTCCTGGCTGCATGTGACGATGCCGGCCGTGCGGTATTCGAGCCGCTTCTGACCATGGCTAAAAAGGAAGGCTTTTCGATCAATTGGGGCTCAAGGGGATTTTCATTCACTGCCAAGATCAACGTCGGCAAAGTTGTTATTTGCTATTGCTACCCCAAGCCCTCCCGCCCCAATCAAACTCCCCAGTCTTTTTGGGCAGGGTTTACTGAGATCTCCAAGAAGGTTGAAGGGTCAGAGCAATTGATCGAGGAATTCAAACGCAAGTTCCAGGACACCGGCCTATTTGAGCAGGCAGGCGGTACCATCAAGTGTCTTGTTGAGACGAAGCCGTCCCCGGAGCAAGTGGCGGTGGTGGTAGGGCTTTTCCGAGATCTTGCGCTGGGTGTCATGGCGCTTGCTGGGCAAGTCGAATGATTTCACCCACTTCCGGATGGGTAAACAGATTGCTAGGTTTCAAGCAAGGCTATTACGGCTACGGGAGCTATCTGGCCCTATACTGGTTCATCGGTAGAATTGTTTGCGCGTCATATATCGTTTCCGACGTCGGAAAGCGGTAGAGGGAATGAAGATGGAGTGGAAGAGATGCCGCCGGTAACATCCGTAACGATGGAGGCTACCAATGAAACGCATTTTCGTGCCAACCAAAGACGCCGAGGATTGGAAAAGGTTTCTCGCCAAACCAGACCTGCACTGGAAAAAGGGGTATTCCGCCAGAGCCCTTGCCCACTGCTGGGAGGCAGCAGACGGCTTTCCACCAGAGGTTGCAGCGATATTTGAAGGTTCGCATGAGCTGGAACTGCTCCTGGCCATACCTGAACACACGGTCGCGCTTCCAGGTGGGAAGCAGCCATCCTACAGCGACCTGTTTGTGCTCGCCAGGGATGGAGCCGGTCAACTGGTAGTGATTATGGTCGAAGGGAAAGTCTCGGAGCGCTTTGGCCCCACCCTTGGAGAATGGTCAGCTAGCCCCTCCAAGGGTAAGCTGGCGAGATTGGAGTTTCTCAGGAACATATTGGGACTGCCTACATCCATCCCGCCCTCCATCCGCTATCAGCTTTTGCACCGAACCGCATCAGCTGTGATTGAGGCCCGTCGTTTCACTGCCCCAAGCGCGGTCATGCTCGTGCACTCATTTAACCCAGAGAATTTGTGGCTTGACGATTTCCAAGAATTTGCCAGGTTGTTTGGCGTCAATCCAGAAATGGGCATATTATCACCGCTCAGGGTACTCAATGAAGTCAGCTTATATGCCGGCTGGGTAAAAGGGGATCCCAGATTTTTGTCAGCCTGATTTGCGCTACCATATCTACCGTTAACAATCATGTAGTGGGTCACCGATAAGAGATAATGTATGCTCGTTGAAATAGAGGAGAGGATCCTTACTTACAACCGGTCACAGCTAGAGGCATGGAAAGCTGGAGATAAAAGACTGGTTCCTGCTTTCCTGAGTGAACGCGACATAATTATCAACCAGCCCGAGTACCACTTTGGCGAAATATTTGTCCTGCGCCACTATCATGAGACGGAGGGCTGGAAAGGTTTTATCTCCTACGCCATTGGCACGCAGTACCCTGGCTCCGGGTCGCGGGCGAGAGGCAGGGCAAAGATCGAGGCATTGGTCCCCTCAGAGAAGCTGACCCGCTTCCGGGCATTGCGTGCCGGAACCAATGATGGCAAGTTGGGTAAAGGAGAGCCAGACCTTTTCCTGTACCGCGATAGTGAGGAGTGCAAGTTCGTAGAGGTAAAAAAGGAAACCGACCGGATTTCACAGGCGCAATTGAGGTGCATGGCCCAGATCATGGCCATTCTCGAATATCCAGTTGAACTCGTTTACCTGTGTGAGGAAGGCCGGGACCACAAACCTAGAACCTATGTTCTCGACCTTGATAGGTTCGTAGGACAGAAAAAAGGCCTAGCCACCTGACAGTTTAGCAAAGGAGTAGTTGATCGGCACGGATTCTCCAATAAAATTGGTTTGTGCGAACCATTTTATCGACGGAGTGACCCAATGCCGATCAACCACCTCTATGATACATGGATGCGACGAATTTGTGAATTGCGACCTGGACAAAGAATCACACAAGTACGCGGTTTTGTCTGTCTGGTTGTAGGGATCTACAGGAGTCGTTCGGTGCACCTGAGCCGGATTGCAGGCAAGATACCAGGCAGTGCGAAGTTGGTGAGCATCACCCGGCGGTTGAGCCGCTTGTTGGATAATGCAGCCATCTGTGTGCGTGAATGGTACGCGCCAATTGCGCACCAGTGGCTGGAAGCCCAATGGCGTTGTTTGCGAGAGATTCGCCTGATCATGGATGGTGGTCGCCGAATGCGCGACCACGAAGCGAGAACGATCCAGTGTGTAAACACTTTTGCACACTAGAAAGGTAGCAGGTTGGAGGCACAAACTGGCGTGCCAGGGTTGTTTTTCCACACTGGCGAGGGCCAATCAAAGCCACCACGTAGAGGTGAATTCTCTCGATCATAACAGTATGATATCTTGAAATTCTGCTATCCGATGCTTGAATTTCGATGTGCTCAGGCGATTTCCGTCTGTCATCTAAGGGGCAAATTGTCATTCCTGAAGGCAATTCGTAAACAATTGAATCTTCAGCCCGGCGACCAGTTCATTGTCGTGGGTGAAGATGATGTGGTGATCCTTAAGGCGATCACTGCGCCAGAAATGGCTGCATTCGATTCCCTGATCGATCAGGCGCGCAAGCAAGCGGCAGATGCGGGGTTGAAACGGACAGATGTAGCCAAAGCCGTATCGAAAGCGCGCCGGCGTAAGTGAAGGTTGTCATCGACACGAATGTTTTTATATCCGGGGTCTTTTTCAGTGGTCCCCCTTACTTATAACTCTCAGCCAAGAGGCGCCAAATAACGGCCTCCATAAGCCTGTGATCGCCTTCCTTCATGGAAGTCCTGGCGGCTTTCCCATAGGGTTGATCGGGCCTGGGCCTGATAGTTAATGCAGGGCCGAAGCCGAATCGGACGAGGACATAGTTGGCGAGCAGCCTTGCGGTTCTGCCGTTGCCGTTTGCAAAAGGGTGTATCCGCACCCATTCGCCATGCGCCCAGGCGGCAAGTTCAACGACTCCAGATACATCATCCAGAGTGGGCGGGCGAACGCCACTTGGTGGGAACGAGCTTTCCAGGGCGCTAAGCTTCGTGTTGAAGTCCCTGAAGAACGCCTCGACTTCAAATAGGACCCGGCTCGAATCGGTGCCAGGGATCCCGCCGACCACAACTTCATAATCCTGCAGGCAGTATGATGTGCGCTCCTTGTCGCGGAATTGGCCTACATAGTCGCTGTGGGGGGCAATTCCCTGGAACATCTCTTTATGCCATGCATTGACCAATTCGGCAGAAGGCGGTTTGGCGTAATCGTTCCTCGCCAATCTCTTGAGGACGCGGCGTCGTTTTTGCTCTGCGCTTTGCGAGCCGTTTTCCGTGATCCACTCGGGACACCCCGGTTTCCATTCTACATTCATAGGGACGGTGCACGAATCAACGTCTTGCTCTACGCCTGGTAACCTTGATGGGTCCAAGTCCTTCCGCATCATCGAGAGCGGCGGCTTTCTCTGCGAGTTTGAGAGACTCGACGGTCGACCGTCTACCCCCGGCGCGCGCTGAGACGACCGCGCTCTTGATTTTATCTAGATCATCACGATTCTTTCCGAGATGAACTGTAAGCGCTTCAGTGATCACCGCATTCTGGGACTTTCCCGAGCGCAGCGCCTCATACTTGAGCAGTTCTTGGATTTCCTCGGGAAGACGAAGGGTTATTTGGGTCATTTGCGCCTCCTGGGTCGATGTGACATTATGACACTATGATAGCATAGCATCGCATTACCGTCAAATCTCTGCAAGTAGGCCAGTCTCGTCATATTCGAGTTCCAGTCTCGCTAACTTCGAGTTTAGTCCAGTGACGTTCTCTGTCGCCTGAAGGCGACAGCTTCTCAGGACACGCACGGTGTTTATTGCCAATGGGCGGATCAGGTCTGCCGGATGCTTAACAGTTTCTCCAGGTTCTCCAAATGGGGAATGTCACTTGAAATGCGACTTTTTTGTAGTTGTATATTGACTTCATTTCTTGTAAAATAATGCAGGCCTATTTTTTGTGGAGTTCTCCTTCGTCATGGAGATGTTGCAGTGAAAAGGCGGGTGGGATTTCGCCTGCTTACCTCGTTTTGGCAGAGAGCAATGTTTAAAACAGCACTCAGGGATATTTTGGTTTTCCTTCTACCCTCGACGAAGTCGCGGCTGCTCCACACTTTCTTTTGCCCGCCGCTCAGGATCGTCGCATTAGACGACCGCGGACAAAGCGTTTTTGATCGGGTTATTGCAGGCTGGAAGATTGTGAAAGTGCCTCCATGCCGCATTATCCTGGAAATGAATCCTGACCAGGATTACCTTCGGTATTTGCCTGCAATTTTATCTGAAGCCTTTTCTAGGGGAACAACATGAAATGAACAATTCCGGGGGAGCTGGTGCTGTGGTGGCTATAGATGGCATCATGTTTCAAATGCTTGCCGATTCCGTTGAAGATGTCCGCCGTCTGCGCGATACGCCAACCATCTACAAGGATGGGCAAGTTATCCCTGGCGCATTACGGGAACACGTTCCGCCCTGGAAGAGAGGGCAGATTATCAATTCGGCAGACTACATTCGAGAGCTTTACCTGCAAGGGAAGTGGTCCATACCGAGGGGAGCATTGGATGTGTCCCGGCAAATTCTGGCTGCCGAGGCCGCGTATCTGGATGAGCTTCAGGCCGCTTCGATGGCCGGCATTCCCTGGAAGAAGACATTTAGCGCCCGATTTGAGACTTGCGTTCGCTGCGGAGAGTCTGCGTCCTGGCGTTTTGTCCTGAAATCACTGCCGAACATGCCGGTAGAAACAGGGTGGCGCCTTACTCGACCGGAGAATGCTGTTCCGATCTGCCGTAGATGTGCGCACATAACAAAATTCGAGCAACGTGAGGATATCCGCTTTGACCTTGCCTGGGGGCTGTGGGCGGCCAGGTTCGAGTCTTTGCATCGTTGGTATCTGGCTGTGCAGTATGACTGGCTGTCAAAAGAGTGGACAAAGGATGAGTACCCTCTTTGGCCCAAGGAATTTGGGGGCTCAGGTTGGAAGGACGGCAGCGGATCTTATGCGCACTGTCTGCCGCGTCCACCGCGAGGAGTAAAGCGACTTCAGGCGCATTTTTCGGCATTGAATCGCGCCATGGGGGTATCTGCGAAGCGGCGCGAGAAAAACGGCCCATATTTTTCCGCGTTACAATTAAAGAGCGTAATCCTAGAACCAAACCTTGAACCAGGAGAGTACTATTGTGAACGCGGTTGTGTTTATCGGGGCACTGGCACTTGCGATTATTGCTCTCGAAATTGGGACGGCCGTACAGGGTAGGCTATTCAGGCGCAGCAAACTTGCCGGAGCATATGTGGCGGGAGTGGCGCCGGGACCGCGCCGGACGACGTGGGAAGCATTGCTGATCGCCATTTTCCCCGGTCGTTTTGACCCCAATCGTGAAGCATCCAGTTCAAATGTAATCGAGCTGCTGAGGCGGGCAGGCTACCCATATGGCACGCCTGGCGAGTTTTATGCCTCGGCCATTAAATACTTCACCGTTTACTTGACAGCCGGAGCGATCACCGCTGGCGCGGTCTACATGCTTGGATTGGGCATGGCCGCACCTTTCCTGGCTGGCGCCTTCATCTATATGGGCCTGACCCGGCCATATGCCAACCTGCGCAGCCTCGCAAAGAAGCGCGCGGAGGCCATGCGCAGCAACATGCTGGTCGGCCTGGCTGTGCTTGAATCGCTTTTGGCTGCCGGCCGGGGCGTACAGGATGCCATGCGGGACGCATCGCAGGTGGGAGGCCCGTTCTGCAATTTGATGGGGTTGCTGGTCGCGCGCATGGAGATCGAGTCTCCTGATAAAGCGATCGAGACTACACGCGCTCATATCCCCGATCCCGATGATGTAGATATGCAGTTGTTCCTGCGGGATGTTTCTGATCACTTTCTACGCAGCCGGCCCATCCTGACGAGCATTACCGCTTTGCGAGCCTCGGTGCATCGCAATATCCTGGAAGCCACAGAGAGGCGGGCGTCTGTTGTTTTGCAGCGCACGAGCATCCTGGGTATTTTTGCCGTCGTGGGTTTGATCCTGTCTATCATCCTACCCTTCATGAACATGTAAGGAGACCGAGATGGTTAGAAAACTATCGTCTTTAAACCAAAAGGCAGGCCTGGCTGCCTGGAATTTTATCCGCCGGGCAGAAAAGGGCCAGGCGCTCTCTGAGTACGGTGTCATCATCGGTGTTGTGGTTGGTGTCATTGTGGTCGCGGTTGTGATCACTTTCCGCAATGAGATCGTAGCCGCCTTCAGGGATGCCACCAACGCGTTGCGCTCGGCGCGGTAGCACCATGTGTTGTCGGTTTGGCACCCGTCGGGAGAAAGGGCAATCCCTGTCTGAGTTTGCCGCGACTTTACCGATCCTGATCCTGTTGGTCGGCGGTATTGTCATGGCCTGCTTCTATGGGTTCCGCTCTGCGTCAGCAGACTGGGGCGTGTTTATTGACGGCGTCGCGGCGGGATCGTATGACACCGGAGCGACCGCTTACGCCCATCGGTCTATTATGTGGCCGGATATCCGCGCCGGTATTACTTGGATCAGCCAGCCCGAAACCAGGAGCGCGCGCACGTGGATATCCGTCGAGAACTCCCGACCGGGACCGTTCGGAGCCGACCTGACCGAGTCATACAGGGCCTCGGTTTTCTTCCGTCTGTGGCGCTTCTATGCCGGCCCACCGACAGGAGAGATACGGTGAAAAGAAAGTTCTTCTCCCGGAAAGAACGCGGGCAGGCCCTGGCCGAAACGGCAGTGATCTCGGTCGTGGCCATCCTGCTTATATTTGGTACCTTCTCGCTTATCGTTTTACACCGGGCTCGTTCTGCGGCGATCTCAGCCTCGTATGCTTGCGCTCAATTCCTGAGTCAATCGCCGGATCCTGGACAGGCAGCGCGGCAAGCATATGCCGTTGCCAGTCAGACGGTAAATGCCGACTGGAGCGGTCTGGTGAATGTGCAGTTCCGTATCGAGGTGATCGCTCCGGCTGGGCCTGGAGCGCCCGGGAACTGCACCGTCTTTTACAATGCTCCCTTTTTGTATAATGGCCTGTTTGGTATTCCCGACGAGTGGGCGGCCGAGTCGTTTTATTCGCGCTCGGAGGCGTGGAAGGCAAATTGGTAACGGTGAAAAAAACGCCATTCTTTAGCCGCATGGAAAGGGGACAATCTGCTGCCGTGTTCGCCGTGGTGGTGACGGCGCTCGTGCTTTTTGTCGTCGGCATCATGGATTACATGGTCACAACCTCGCGCACGATGGAGGCGGTAGCTATCGCCGACTTGTCCGCTCACGCCGGGGCGCAAGAGGTGATTGTTCTGCCCAACGGGGTTATCGAGATTTCCCCCCAGGGACCAGGAACTGCAGCGACGTATTTCTCGATGCAGGCGAAATCATATATGCAACTGGTCAGTGTTATCTGTGGGCGCGTTCAGGGAAAGCCGGCGTGCGAGGTGGCGGTGCGGGTTCGGACGGCGGGTTTTCTGATCCCGGAGAACTGGGTCACGGTGCGCGCGGTAGGCTACATGGCTTACGGCGCGACGCGCGGAGACCAGTAGGAAGGGATGTGTTTGGCTAGCGACCGTTGTGGCAAACTCTAAACATGCCGCCGAAAAGATGCGTCGTCCTTCGTACCAACGAGCGTGGCGCAAGGGCGGATGTTATCGAGCCTGAACTGAAGTTCTCTTTATTGAGGCGGTTATTAATAACGTGGAGAGGATCATCGTATGGGAAAACTTCGAGATTTTTTCACTTATCCGGGAGACATCAGCGGGCGTCGTAAAGTACGCACCTATATTAGGGTGACGTTTTTTATTCTTGTGGCGTTGATCGTTTTTCTGGCAGTGGCTCTCTATCAGCAGGCGCAGGAGCGCCGGGCAATGACTGCAACCAAGCCGGTTGTGGTGGAGCCTTCTCCAACCTTTACCCCTATAGCCCAGCCAACACCTACGATAACACCTGCCGAGGCGTGTCCACTTGATCCGTCTGACTGGACGATGGCGGACACCTTTCCCGATGATGTTTTCAAGCGCATCGAACCGGTCTGTGTATATGATGGCCTGGCGCGCGCAGTCGCCTGGGCGCTGGCGATCCACGAGGGGTACAGCCGGCAGGCAGCCGCAGATGCGCTGGGCTTCGACGAGTTCCCGATGGTGAGGATGAATCAGGTGACCATAGCGACCAACCTGCAAGGACCGATGCCCGTGGAGGTGTATTACGTACCGCCTGTCCCGAATTTCACCGAGTGGTTCTTCGATGGGGCAGGGGAGCCGGCGGTGTCGTTCGCGTTGCGGGGTTGCTTCCGCACCTTTACGATTGTCGGCAACGAAAAGCAGGACTGGGGTGATGGGTATCCTGTGGTGTGCAAGCTTTCGATGGATGTAGAAGCAATAAATGTGCTCATGTGCCTGGATGGGCATTGCTATACCACTCCGTATCCGCCAGCCAGGCTTTTTGTCCTGTATGGATATATGGGAAATGGAAACTGGACATGGCTGGGGACCCAAAATGACTTAAATCTCGACATTGATGATGCCCAAGGGATGCAGAGTGACCGTCTCGCTATTAGTGATTTGCATGGAATTGTTCCTTGGGATGCTGCGTGGCTCACCCAGACGTATCAACTTGAGATGCAATCTTTGCCGGAGAACTGGCAGGGGTTCACGGATGATGCTGAGATCCAGGCGATTATGTCGGCGATCAATTCCTATCTTGCGGGAGAGACAAGCCCGTGAAAAAGGCTCTCTATGTGGTCGCAGTCATTTTGTTGAGCCTGATTCTGTGTGTGCAAGCGGCTAATGCACAAGTCGAGGTGCCTCCAGATGATTGCTATTATTCCGGGCGTAGGTTTATATGCAGGGAGAGTGGTGCAGGCGGTTCCACAGGTGGTTCCAATGGAGGAAATGAAAGTGGTGGGGATGTCGCGTCTGCTGCGCCGTGTATCCCCGGCGCCCCGGTGCAGCGCACACAGCGTATTTCGATAAGCCGACTTCTAAATTACGATGTTGGATCTTACTGGGTGTATTATTGGCATAGCTCGAGATTGATGCGTATTCCTGATGGTAACTATGACGCGGATTCGACTTGTGTTTCGGCCAGTACTTTAGTGGATTCTTGCACCGGAGAAATATTGTATGTGGTCGGCCTGGAGGGTTATGGTGGTGTAGCAACTCTTTTCAGTTGTCCAGCCCCTCTTCCTCCGGCAACCAATCCGTGTGATATTTCAGCTTCCTGGACCGGCTCCAGCTTTTCCGCTTCCTGCAACAACGGCTGGGAATGCATTGCCGCCGTTCCGCTCCCGCCGACCTATATTGATGTCCGCCCATACCCTGTTACCCTGGTGCGCTGGCCAACCGCCATCCGCTGCAGCGGCCAGGGCACATCCAATGGATCCTGCTTCGTTTCCACTGCTGGCCAGATGCGCAACCTGCGCCTTTCTCTGGAGTTCCGCCCGGCTACCGGCGTTGTAACTGTCACCCTGCCATATTTGCCGGCGCTCACGTTAAATGCTTCCAGCCCTACCTCGCAGCCGGTTCTCTTCCAGTGGGAAGTGCCAAGCCATCCGGCGGTAGGCGGGAATGTGCTGGCCGGTACGCTTGGGGGCTTCTTTGATGAAATCCCGGCTGATTTTCCTGTATTTGTTGGTCAGATGAAAACGCCATATCGCCTGTATTGGAGGGTTTCCTTCGAGCGCAACGAGTATGGAAACTGGGTCGGCTATTCGTTTAACGGCGAACTGCTTCCGCAAAATGTACGCGACTTGCCAGCGAGTATGATTGCCGATCTGAACGGTGATGGAACGGGCGATGCTTACTGGGATCCGAATTTCGTTATCTCGCGCATGGACGAGAACAACAGGACAAATAATCCTCTGTATGAACGCCATTGGTCGTATGGAGAGCTTTTGCCCTGGGCGATCCGGGAGGGCCAGGGTCAAATTGGCTGGCCAGGCGTCCCGTAACCACAGCCTGACGGACAGGTTCAGCTTTTTCGCCAATCATGTAACTTGCCAATCTGGTTGCTTGATCGAAATTACATTGATATCGATATCCAGTTTGTACCCTGATCTTGATGAGATGAGTCTCCTAATCGGTTCAATACTAATACTACTTCCGGACCAGTTTTCGGGGGGCAGGTCGTCTTATTTCTAACGCAAATGTTGGACCAGTTCTTGGGAGGCTGGTCAGTCTTAGTTTTACAACTAGTTTGCCTAATGGCTCACATTGCTCGAAGCAGTTATCCTTGACCAGGGAAAATTTGAAATTTACAACCGCCTGCGGAACCTTAGGAATGCATCCACTCATACAGCTGAATTTCCAATAGGCGTTGAAACAGCCATTGATTATGCAGAAGCGGCAACCCGGCTGGCCGAATACATTAAGTTAGCATAATAGAGCAGCAAATTGTCAAAAGAAGGGTTGGTGGAACGTGAGCGGTAAACAGACCTCAACCTTGGCGCCCAAGAAAGCGCTCATCCGTGACATCCTGAAGATGTTTTCGGAAGAAGAGATACGAACCCATTTCAATATCGGCAAAAAGGCGGATATTGCGACTCGACTCACTGGGAAAAACAAACCTGAAATCATAGCATTCCTGACCCAAACAGCCATGGGGAGACATCTGCTGGATGAGTTGGAGCAAAAGTACCCTCTGTATTCCCCACCCACACTTTACCTGGCACACCTTAACCTCAAGCCGGATTTCGATGAGCTGATGGGACTTACGGAAGAATTAAGGCTGGCGGGGCGCGACGGAGGACTATTGCTTGACCCTGAGAGCAAAGTTCGCTCCGTTTATTCCTCACACCAGGCCCGCAGGCTGACATTTTATGATCAGGCAGTTGAGATTCCCGTCTTTTATGAGCAGCGTATCGAATATTCAGAAAGTGACCCACGGGCAAAGGATTTTGGGGAGCGTAAGTCAATTTACAGCCTCGAACAAGGATTCATTTGGCTGTTGGATGGCCATTCTCATGCTGTGATATGTTGCTTAGGCTTTGCCCCGGTGCGGCCGATCTTGAAATTTGCCAGAAAATTATTAAACT
>Ga0180007_10001886_pt1 | contig 26374 bp, 23 predicted proteins | sample MM_PC_MetaG_FD_121122 | JGI IMG/M metagenome (GOLD analysis project Ga0180007, IMG submission 121122) | Groundwater microbial communities from the Aspo Hard Rock Laboratory (HRL) deep subsurface site, Sweden - MM_PC_MetaG | ecosystem: Environmental > Aquatic > Deep subsurface > Groundwater... | reverse complement strand
TCTAATTTTTCAACGTAGATTTCTTGACCTTCGCTCACGCGAACTTGTTTACCGCCAGTTTTAATAACTGCATACATGTTGCTACACCTCCTTATTTTTCTGAAGACTCACTATCCAGGTAGCATCGATTGCGTTTGGAACCTGTCCTATGTGGTACAACATAGATATTTTAACGTAGTTAGGCCGAAAAGTCAACAATAATATATTTTTTATTTCATTACAACTCAACGGAAAAAATTAATCTATCTTTAAACAGACGATGATTTGTTCATATCTTGTTTAATGATTGGTTTTGAACTTGATCTTTTTTCAAATTTAGAATGAATAACTAAATCTGGATACAGTTGAAATAAGGATGAACCAACCTCATGTCTTAATTTTTGTAAGTAAATATCATGATGAATATGCTCTGTAATAATTTGAACCATTAAATCATTTTTTGTAAGTGTTGCTGTCCACTCATCTCTATCTTTATTATAGTTAGATACAAGGACTGATTTAAGATCAACAGACAACATCAGTCTTGTTTTTCTTATGGGTGAAAAGCCGTAAGTGTATATAAACACATTGGTTCTCTTATATTCATGTTTTTGAAATGAAAAGATAAAGACATCAACACCCTTTTTCTCAAGAAAAGAGAATGCGTCATCAAAAATTGAAATATCTAAATCAGTATTCATGTAGACTTCATCGTTGGCTTCATAAAGCAAAGTTCTAGCTTTTCCAATGATATTATCAAAGCCAATGAGATTTAAGTAAGGTTGTCTTTCAATGCCACTTTGAATTGAAGACAATCCTTTTTTTACTTCCTCAATATGATTTAAATATGATTTGCTTAATGTATCAATAAGTATTTATGGATCTTCAGCATAATATAATTCTTTAGGACCATATTCCAATAAAAGAATACCATCTGATTTCAGTTTTTCTATGATTGGATAGACCGATGATCTTGAGATATGTAGATTTTTAGATATTAAGAAAACTGTTTGTCCAGGATTTTCAAGTAAGTATAAATAGATTTTAGCTTCTTGTTCTGAAAAATAGATGGATTTCAGTGATTCAATGATTTCGTTCACAAAGATACCTCCGTTGTTTATTTTATACAACGTTATTATAACATGAGTTGCTAAACAATCAACTCATGATTTAGTGGTATAATTAAACAAAGAGGTGAACCAAATGAAATTAAGAAAATTAGGAAAAACGAATGTTAAAGTTTCTGAAATCTCACTAGGCACATGGCAATTAGGTAGTCAGTGGGGAATGCCATTTTCACATGATGAAGCATATCATATTCTTGGGACTGCAAAAAGTGAAGGTATTAATTGCCTAGATACAGCAGATGTCTATCAAGGTGGATTAAGTGAAAAGACAATAGGACAATACACAAAACAGCACAGTTATCATCCTTTTGTGATTACAAAGGTTGGTAGATACTTACCTGAACAGAAAAAAGAATTATATACTGAAGAAGCGTTAAGAAAATTTGTCGATGCTTCAAGAAAGAATATGGATGTTGAGGCACTGGATATGGTTCTTCTGCATTGTCCACCAACTGATGCCTACCTTGAACCACGTATTTTTAAGATAATGGATCAATTGGTATTAGAAGGTAAAATTAAACATTATGGCGTAAGTGTAGAAAAAATTGAAGAAGCGATGATGGCAATGAAGTATCCAGGTGTTGAAGCCATTGAAGTTATTTTCAATATGTTTAGACTTAAACCAGCAGAATCTTTTTTTGCTGAAGCAATGAACAATAATGTTGGGATTATTGTTCGTGTACCTCTAGCAAGTGGCTTACTCACAGGTAAATATCATCAAACAACTAAATTTAATCCAGATGATCATAGAACCTTCAATCGAAATGGTGAAGCTTTTGATAAGGGTGAGACATTTTCAGGTGTTGATTATGATTTAGGTTTAAAAGCAGTCAACGCATTAAAAAAATTATTTAATACAGAAAACTTAGCACCTATCGCTTTAAGATGGATATTGATGTTTGATGCAGTTAGTACAGTCATACCTGGTGCTAGTAGAGCAGAGCAAGTACTATGGAACACAGAAGCTGCAAAGCTTCCACCGCTTACTCAGGCCCAAATGGATGGTGTTGAAGCCATATACAATCAATACATTAAATCTTCAGTTCATCATCTTTGGTAATTCATAGAATACAAAAAAAGGAGCGATTGCTCCTTTTATTTTGAATAAATACAACTTATCTCTTCCCTTGATCATAAATTTGACCTAAAGCTTTAGGTGCTCTTGAATTCTTAGAGAAGAACGCAAGAATAACGAGTGTTGCAATATATGGAATCATATTATAAAACTCTCTAGGTAGTCCAAAATCATTTAAGAATGGAATAATAGAATATGATGATGCAATGGTTCTCATGAAACCAAAGAATATTGCAGCTAAGATAATTCTTGATGGTCTCCAATTACCAAAGATTAATACAGCAATCGCAAGGAAACCGAAACCAGCAACAGTAACGTTAAATTCTGTTGAGGTTGTGACAACAAAGATCACACCACCCATACCTGCAAATACACCAGATAGAGTAACGGCTACAAATCGTAATTTGTAAATATTAATACCAAGGGAGTCAGCAGCATGAGGATTTTCACCACAAGCTCTTAGGCGAATACCAAACTTGGTCTTAAAGATGATAATTGAGATGATGAGTAAGAGTGCGAGTCCGATGAAGAAACTCAAATATACTCTTGTAAAGAACAATTGTCCAATGATTGGAATTTGAGACAAGACTGGGACTTCTTGTATTAAGAATGATGAAGAAAATGGAATTTGTTGCCCACCTTGAAGGAAACGTGCAGTAAAGATTGCAAACGCAGGTGCAAACAAGTTAAGTGCTGTTGCACTAATAATTTGGTTTGCTTTCATGTAGATGGATGCATGCGCATGAATCATCGCATAAAGACCACCAACCAAACCACCAATCATCATACCCATCACAAGAATAAATTGAACATGAATTTGTGTGTTCACTAACCAAACAAAGAATAATATTGCAAGCATGAATGCAGCAAGTGCACAAATTGCAAAGATAACTTTCTTTTGGCTGAAATTCTTTTTAAACAAGGTATAAGTATCTTTTTTAAACAGCCTCTTGATAAAGAGTGATAATCCCCAACTCATCACAACTGAGAAAGATACTGAAACAACAAAGATGACGAATTTCGTGAGTCCTGAATAAGGATAAACTTCAAGTCCTTGAATTGACCATACACCAATAAATGCCCCCATAATCATAATACCTTCTAAAGCAATATTGGTTACACCACTTCTTTCAGCAAGTAAGCCACCCAGTGCAACAATCAGTAAAACAGTCATGCTGACATATGTATTTTGTACGAGTTGATAGAGTATGTCCATACTACACTTCCTCCTTCAACTTACGATTCTTAAACCATGCTCTTAGGCGATCACCATAAACCTTAAGTGCAGCTTGAAGTGCTATGGAAATTGCTGTGACATAAATGATAACAGAAATAATCATATCAATAATTTGAGGAACAAATCCATAGGTTTGCATATAAAATCCACCCATGCGAAGATTACTTAAGAAAAGACCTGCAAATAATGCACCCATTGGCTCACCTAAACCAAGAAGAGCAACAGATATACCATCAAAACCTTGAGGGAATATTTCAAACGCAGTCCCAATTGTCTTTCCGACAACCAAATAAGCTAGAGCACCAGCTAAACCAGCTAACAACCCGGAAATGGACATAGCTGTGATGATATTGGCTTTCGTGTTCATCCCAGCATATTTACTACCATCCATCGAAAATCCTGAAGCTCTAAGTTGGAAACCAAGTGTTGTTTTGTGAATGACTATATGGATGATGATTGCAACTGCTATTGCAATTAAAATACCAATATTTGCACTTGACCCTGGGAAGATAGAGGTCAACATGGGTAGTTGTGCAGTTGGTAAAATATTCATCGATCTTGAGTAACTACCATTAAAAATGGTGGTTCTAATTAAAAAGATTAACAAATGACCAGCAATATAGTTCATCATGATTGATGAAATAACTTCGTTGACATTACTAATCGCCTTCAGTAAGCCTGGGATAAGACCCCATAATCCTCCTGCCAGTGTACCGATGAGCATTGCAACGATCCAATGAATACCACCTGGTAGTTCCCATTTAACACCAATATAAATTGCAACATAAGCACCAATCATCATTTGACCTGAAGCACCAATGTTAAATAAACCTGTTTTAAATGCAAATGCAACCGCAAGACCAGTTAAAATAATTGGTGCTGCTTGATAAAGCATGTTGCCTATACCAATCAGTCCACCATTAAATCCACCAATTAAAAGTGTAAATAATGCAGGAAATGCATCACCTGGATTAAAGATCAACATGACAATCAATCCAATGAGCAAACCGAATCCAATAGCAATCAAACTTGGTTTAAGTGTTATAAAAAATTTCTTCATCATTTTTTTCATCTTAGTCATGACTTACACCTCGCTTTGCACCAGACATATAGAGACCCAAATCGTTGATCGATACTTCTTTTGGATTGAGTTCTCCAACGATTTCTCCTTCATACATCACTAGGATTCGATCAGATAGATTCATAACTTCTTCAATTTCTAAAGATACGAGTAATATAGCTTTTCCTCTTTTTCTTTCAGCAAGTAATTGACTATGAATATACTCAATCGCTCCGACATCTAAACCACGTGTTGGCTGTACAGCAATTAAAAAATCATGCTCTCTTGCCATTTCTCTACCTAAAATTGCCTTCTGCTGGTTGCCACCACTCATGGATCGAAGTATGGTTTTTGCGCCACCTTCACTTCTGATGTCAAATTGTTCAATTAAAGTATTTGCATTGTCTAAGATTGCATCAAATCGAAGAAACTTGTTTTTTTGATATTTTGGTTGATAGAAATTTTGTAAAATCAAATTACTTTGCAAATCGAAATCCATGATGACACCATGTTTTTGTCGATCTTCTGGAATATGAGACATCCCTTTTTCATATTTTTGTCGGATGTTTGATCTTGAGATATCATAACCATTTAAGGTGACTGTTCCATGGTGCAGTGGTATCAAACCAGTCAGAGCATGAATCAACTCCGTTTGTCCATTACCATCAATACCAGCTATACCAACGATTTCTCCTTTGGATACGTTAAAACTGACATCTTTAACAACTTTTTTACCACGGCCTTCAATACTCACATTTTCAACTTTAAAAATATTTTCACCAGGTGTGATGTCTTCTTTTTCAATTGTAAATAAGACTTCTCTACCGACCATCATTTCAGCCATTTTTTCAACTGAAACGTCTGAAACCTTGACGGTTCCAATCGCCTTACCACGTCTTAAAACCATGCAGGTATCTGCAACAGCTTTTATTTCATTGAGTTTATGGGTGATAAGAATAATCGTTTTGCCTTCTTTAGCAAATCCTTTGATGATATTGATTAACTCCTGAATTTCTTGTGGTGTCAATACCGCTGTTGGTTCATCGAAGATCAGTATATCGCTATCGCGATACAACATTTTTAAAATTTCAACCCTTTGTTGTTGACCAACTGTAATATCTTTAATATAAGCGTCTAAGTCAACGTTGAGTTGATATGTTTCTATCAAATTTTTAATTTTGCTTACTGCATTATCATATTGAAGAATACCATGCTTAACATCTTCAACACCTAAAATAATATTTTCTAATACTGTGAAAGTATCAACGAGTTTGAAATGTTGATGAACCATCCCAATACCAATTTTGTTGGCATCATTGGGATTATTGATCTCAACAGATTTGCCATCGATGAATATTTCACCTTTTTCTGGTTTATATAAACCAAAAAGAATTGACATTAATGTACTTTTACCAGCACCGTTTTCTCCTAAAAGAGCGTATATTTCACCTGGTTTAATCGCTATGGAAACATCATCATTAGCAACTAGAGTTCCAAAGACTTTTGTAATATGCTTCATTTCAACTTTGTACTTCAAGCCATTCACCCCTTTTGATTAGAAATAAGGGGAAAGCGAACTTTCCCCTTATGCTCAATCATGATTATTTTTAAATATTAAGCAGTAGGACTAACAGCTTCTGTTAAAGCAGCATCCCAAGTGAATTCCAAACCAGTTACATATGCTTGTAAACCAGCAGCATCCGTTGGAACAACGATTGTACCATCAGCTAATTTATTGAATAGAATGTTGTATGAAGATACTGAGAATACTTCTAATCTCCATGAATCAGTTACTGTTGGTAAACCAATTGCATCTTCTGCAGCACCTAATGTAACAGAAACGCCACCTTCAAAAGTACCAGCATAATAATCAGCTAAAGCACCTTGAACAGCAGTTCCTAATCCCTTCATTGCTGAAGTAAGAACACGTGTAGAAAGGTTAGATTGGTCAACGTCAACACCAATTGCCCATTTATTTGCAGCATCTTGAGCAGCAGCCATAACTGAGTTACCAGCACCACCAGCAGCAGCAAAGATTGCTTCAACACCAGCTGAATACCAAGCACCAGCCATAATCTTTGTTTCATCGCTTGGAGCAAATGAATTTAAGTATACATAATGTTCTGGAGCAAATTCAAAATTTGTTAAGCTCATTTCACTAGCAGCTTTGTAAGCGCCAGCAACGAAGCCAATACCAAAACGTACAACAGCAGGAACAGCCATACCACCCATGAAACCTAAGTCAACTAAACCTTCTCTAACAGCAGCATAACCAGCTAAGAAACCTGATTGCTCTTCTTGGAAGAAGATTGATCTTGTGTTAGCTGCTACTGTGAAATCAGGAGCTGAACCATCATAAGTAGCCATTGTATCCCAGTTAATGACGTTATGTGGAGATCCATCAATTAGAACAAATGAAACATCTGGATAAGTAGTTTGTGCTTTGTGAACGCTGTTTTCAAATAAGAAACCTGGCGTTACAACTACTTTTGCACCATTTGCAACAGCTAAATCGATTGCAGCTACATACGCATCAAAGCTAACTTCAGTTGGCTTGTAATATTTTGTAGAGATATCATTTGCTGCAGCATACTCATTGATGCCTTCCCAAGTGCCTTGGTTAAATGAACGGTCATCGATATCACCAGAGTCAGTAATCATGGCAATTTCAAAAGTTTCTTGTGTACAACCGAATAATACGACGACTGTAACAAGTAATACGAATGCTAATAAAACTTTCTTCATAAATTTTCTCCTCTTTTTTTTGTTGGGACTAAACTTCCCCATTACTTCTATTTTACTTAAAAGTTACTCTTTTAGCAACCATAAAAATAAATATTTACACTTATTTCTTTTAAAAGAAAAGGTGCAACTACGCACCTTGCTCTTTTAAATCACTTGCTTTTGTTTTTGGTTCTGGTTTTTTGAATAACATTGCTATTCTTTTTGGTAGCATCATGAATGCATCTGCCATGACCATTGGCATCATGCCAGCAGCCTCTAATAAAGCAGTTCTTCTAATTTCTTCTTTGGTAATTTCCTTAGCATCACTGAATAAAAATTTACGAGCAACGATACCAATTCTAAGTGTTAATAGGGCATTACCCATTCCTTGAGCAACAGATGAGACAACAGGTTTAATGAATGGAATATCTCCAATTGCATTGACTGTAGATGTTGGAAGAAGGTCTCCAATATCCATATTTTCTAAACCTTCAGCAATGAGTGCTGTAGTAAACACATTGGTTGTTAGCTTAGCTAAGTTCTTAAATGATGGTCTAAAACCACACATTACGACTAATTCTTTAATCATTTTAATATTAACAACAACGACTGTGAAGAAATCTAATCTTCCATTTTGAGAGATAGCTGTCGAAATCATGACTGTTTTCGCATTTCTTCTTATGACTTGATTCATTTCTTTTTTGATATGTTTATTGAATGTTTCATTTAATGCTTCTCTTAAGAGAATTGAACTGCCCATGGCTGCTAGCAATTTCTTTTCTTCTTCTGGAGGGAATGTATCAAGTGCAATTAATCTTTTAGCAACTCTCTTGTAGACAAGATAGTTTTTTCTTGTTGCTTCATCTAAAGTTGTTTCAACTGAAAATGAAGGAGAAAACATGATGATATTAACTGGTCTAATGATGAGTAACCAAACTAAAATCACTGCTAATCCATAAAATCCATAAGCTAAATATGGGCTAATCGTCGTTAGGCGATCACCAACATTTAAAACACTGCTTAAGAGCATTAAGAGAAATAAAAGAATAAAACCGATTGCTATAAGATACCAAAATATTTTAGTAGAGTCTTTTTTCTTCATCATTGATCACTTCCTTAGTATAGATTATAGCACAAAATATTCAAATCTTTGTCTTCTTTTGTTCTTTTAAACTATAAAATTCATGTTGACCAATGACGATATGATCAATGAGATCTATTCCCATAATAGTGCTTGTTTCCATCAAGGCTTTTGTAGCTTGGAAATCAGCTTTACTTGGTGTTGAATCACCTGTTGGATGATTGTGAACAAAAATGATCGCTGCAGCAGATAGTTTAATTGCAGATTTATAGATTTCTCTTGGATGGATTAAAGTTTGATTGATAGTGCCAATAAAGATAGTTTCTTTCTTAATTAACTCACTTTTTGTATTCAAATATAATCAAATAAAGTGTTCCTGCTCTAAATGAGATAAATCCGTGTGCATTAAATAATAAACATCTTGTGGTGATTTAACCTTTATTTTCTTCTCTTTATGAAGCGAAGCTAATCTTTTACCTAATTCAATAGCAGCAACTATCGTAGTTGCTTTGGCTATTTTGATACCATTGACCTGTAGAAGTTCATGAACTGATACTCTCTTTAAATCCTCTAATTTTTCTAAATGATATAAAACATGTTTTGATAATTCAAGAACTGATAAATCTTTTCTTCCTGTTCTCAATAAAATAGCTAATAATTCTTCATTAGATAAAGCAGAGACCCCATATTCAATTAATCTTTCTCTCGGTCTTTCTTCCTTAGGCATTTCTTTAACAAGATACATAAAAAAACCTCCTCTTATTTATGATAGAGAAGGTCAGTCATATTTACTTTATTAGATCGGACTTGGTATGGGGTATTTCTTATTATAAAAATATAGAGGAATATAAATAATATGAAATAATAAAAAGATTGAAAATACAAAGCCAATGACCCAAGAATCACCTAAGAAACTATACATTGGTGCTGCTTCTATAGGAATTTCACGTAAGAATAAATGGTTGGTATCAAGTAGGAAGTTTATCGGATACATTACAAGTGCATATATAAATAAAATAGCACCTGACTTTAATAGGTTCTTATAGCTAAATCTAAATTTCAAAACAATTAAGAAATAAAGGTTTGCTGTTAAGAAGAATCCATGATTCCCAAAATAATGAATATATCTGAAATGTGGGAATGAATAATGCAAATTAGCTACAACCAAACTGATTAATGAACCAGCAATAGCCCAAGGGAAAATAAATTGAAAAACTTTCTCGTTTTTTGTCCATAATGCATAACTCGTAAAATACATCGAAGTTGAACAAACACCCAAAGGTAACAAGCTTAACGATAATCCACCATTTGCTATTGTCCAAGCATAGAATATCCATTCAAAAGATACCATCATCACTGCTACAGATCTTCTTAGCCAAAGATCTACTCTATCACTTATTTGATTTCTAAAGATAATCATTATAACAATTAAAGCTATGAAGCATAGGACTGCAGCAAAATGCTGCACTGAAAACATTTCAAAATAAGCATAACGCTCATCAAATAAAAACATGATAATCCTCACTTTTTTTATGTTATTACTCTAATTATACTAAAGAAATGAAAAAGTTTACCCATAATAATGAGTAAACTTTGTTGATTAATCAATCAGTTTGTATCCTCTGTATCTTGCAACTTGTTTTACATCTTTATCACCACGACCTGATAAGTTAATGACAATAATCTTATCTTTGTCAAGCGTTGGAGCAAGCTTGATTGCTTGAGCTACTGCGTGTGCACTCTCAATTGCTGGAATAATTCCTTCAATTTTGGATAGAAATTCAAAAGCTGAAACAGCTTCTTCATCTGTAATGGCTTCATATTCGACACGATTGATTTCCTTTAAGTAAGCATGTTCAGGTCCAATACCAGGATAGTCAAGCCCTGCAGATAAAGAATATACTGGAGCAATTTCTCCTTCTTCATCTAAAAGAACGAGTGTATTCATTCCGTGAATGACACCTTCAACACCTAATGACATTGTTGCTGCATGTCCACCTACTTCATTTAGTCCTCTGCCTGCAGCTTCTGCACCGATCAGGCGTACTGAAGGTTCATCAATAAATTGATAGAATGCACCCATAGCATTTGACCCACCACCAACACAAGCGATGACTGCATCAGGTAATCTACCTTCTTTTTCGAGTATTTGAGATTTAATTTCTTTACCAATCACCTTTTGAAAGTCTCTAACCATCGTTGGATAAGGATGTGGGCCGACAACAGAACCGATTAAGTAATAAGTATCTACTAATTCCGTACTCCATTTCATTAATGCACTATCAACAGCTTCTTTTAATGTCTTAAGTCCAAATTCGACTGAGACAACTTTGCATCCTAAAAGCTCCATACGATAAACATTTAAACTTTGTTTTTCAACATCAACAGCACCCATATGGACTTCACATTCCATACCCAAAAGTGCAGCTGCTGTGGCTGTTGCTACACCATGCTGCCCAGCACCAGTTTCAGCAATGAGTTTTTTCTTCCCCATGCGTTTAGCTAAAAGTGCTTGACCTAACACATTATTGATCTTATGTGCTCCAGTGTGGTTTAAATCTTCTCTTTTTAAATAAATTTTAGCTCCACCAAGCTCTTTTGTCATATTTTGAGCAAAATATAACAATGAAGGTCTGTTTGCATATTCATTTAAATAGAACTCAAATTCCTTTAAAAATGCCTCATCATGCTTATATAGATTATAAGCCTCCTCAACTTCTTTGACCGCTACTAAGATTGGTCCTGGGACAAATTGTCCACCAAATTTACCAAATTCCATACACTTTCCCTTTCCGTCTTGGGATGTATTTGTTGTTCTTGAACGAAGGATAATAAAAAAGAGCTATCCGTCATTATTGGGACGAATAGCTCGTGGTGCCACCCAAGTTCAAGAAATCAGAAAAGAATTTCTCCTTTAACAAAATACTCCATCATTTAAGACTTTTATATTTTTGTCCTATAACGGGAACTCCCGGCTAAAGGCTACTAACTTCACCTTGCTTCTCATGAGGCCATTCACTTGTTAGATTTTGTATGCTCGTCTTTCACCACCACGAGCTCGCTAGATACTTTTCTAGTAAGTTACTTTTCTCAATCTTCGAATTTAACTATGATTATACACACATTGTTTTTAAATTGCAACCCCTTAATTCGTTTTAACATTATTGACCATCAAGGTCAGCGAATTAACTTGTGCTTGTTCAAGATTTGCTAGAGGTATTCCAGTGAAATCTGGAGTATCTTCATAATATTCCATATAGGCTCTTGCCCAATCGTTTAACCATTGATCATCACCTTCATAATCAACAATCATATCATAAGTGTTTTGTAGAGGTGTTGCATAACCAATAGTTGATGCATTCATATAAGCCATTTCAGGATCTAAGAACCAATTGATGAATTCATGTGCTAAATCAACGTGTCTTGCATTGTAAGGAATGACCATCGCATCCATAAATGCGAGTGTCGTATCAGGGATAAAAATATTATAGCTTACACTGTCATAGGCTTGACCTTCTGATAAAGCGACATAAAACATGTCAAGGAAGTCACCTGTCCAAACAAAGGCTAAATCTAAGCTACCGCTTGAAATTGATTTTTTGAGTTGATCATCAGCCCACATCACAAATCCTGCATCAGTCAGTGTATTAAATGCTAAATCTAAATTATCTTCACTAAACTCATTTGGATCAATACCGTTATAAATCATTGCTGTAGCAAATGCAAATTGAGCAACATCATACATACCAGTCTTCGTGTCTGTTGGACGATAAGCTGGATCAAAATAAGCTTGCCATTGATAAGTTTCTAAAGCTTGTTCAAGACCTGCTTTATCCTTGTTATACATTAAGCCAAATGTTCCCCAGAAATAAGGTACATAATAATCTTCAGTTCCTTCTAGCATGGTTGCTTGAATACCTTGTAAACCTTGTAAATAAGGATTACCAACTGGGTCGTAATTACTTAACTTTGTGAAATCTATTTCTTGAAGTAAATCTTTTATCATCATTTTTTCGATCATATAATCAGAAGGTACGATGATATCATAAGCGGTTGTTCCACTTTTTAATCTTGAATAGAATAACTCATTCGAATCACCAATAGAAATGGATACTTCAACATTGTATGTTTCTTCGAACAAGGCAACAACATCTTCATTGATGTATTCACCCCAATTTAAGACGAGTAGTTTATTTTGTGCACCACATCCTGATAACAGGAAGGGTGTACTCAAAACAATCAATAGCAAAAGGATTCTTTTGAAATTAAGCATGTTTCTTACCTCTTCTCATCAAGGATTGATAAATGAACATAATGACGAGCGTCATAATGGTCAATAAGGTTGAGAATGCATAAACTGATGGATTTAAACTCTTTCTACCAATGGATGCATAAACCCAAACAGATAGGTTATCAAAGCCATTACCAGTTGTAAAATAGCTAATGACAAAGTCATCAATACTCATTGTAAATGCAAGGAGCATACCTGAGAAAATACCAGCGATGATTGCTGGAACAATAATCTTTCTTAATGCTTTATAAGGTCCTACGCCTAAATCAAGTGCAGCATCCATTAAGTTTGGATCTGTTTCTTTAAGTTTAGGTAATACACTTAAGATGACATAAGGTAGGGTAAAGAATAAATGTGCCATAATTAAAGTTGTTGGTCCAAAGATATAAGGGAATATTGGTAATAATAAGGAGAAAACAAACATTAATGAAATACCAGTTACGATATCCGCATTAAGTAATGGGATATTATTGAGTAACATAATTTTTTGTCTTGTCTTCTTTTCATATGAATAAATACCAACTGCAATTAAGGTACCAAGAACAGTTGCAATTGAAGTTGCAACTATTGAAGTCACAAATGTAACTTTGATTGCATTTGTAAGTGATCTCGTACTAAACATTTGTGCGTACCATTTCAAAGTGAATGTATCAAATAAAAGGACATCTGAGCTGGAATTCACACTTTGTATCGCTAACATAATAATTGAGATATAAAGCAAAAATACAATGAATAAAACAGCAACAATACTGAATATCTTATAAATCTTTTGGAGAACACGATAATCTTTATATCCGTATTCTTCAACAGTAGCTACAGGATAATTTGTCATAGTAATGTTTCTCCTTCCTTGTCAACTTTAGAAACGACATAAAGTGACCCTAATATAAAGATAAGAATAAAGATTGAAAGGAGTGATCCAAGATTATAATCCATATTTCTAAACGATTGCTCAATAATATTACCAATTAAAAGTATATTACCAGAACCTAGAATTTCAGGAATGGCGAACCCACTCATCGAAGGTAAGAAAACTAGAATCGTTCCGGTTGCTACACCTTTAAGAGATAAAGGAAATATGACTTTCCAAAATTTTTGCATCTTGGTTAATCCTAAATCAAGTGCTGCTTCTTCTAAAGAATAATCTATTTTTTCTAATGCAGTATAAATAGGTAAAATCATAAATGGCAAATAAGTTAACACCAATCCTATAATAACAGCTGCTGGTGTACCTCTAAGCCCTATTTCCATGCCAAGACCTACTCTAGATAACAAATCATTGATGATATTATTTTCATCTAACAGATTAGCAAGTGCTTCACTACGTAGTAACAAATTAGACCACATAGGCAAAATGAAAATCGTTAAAATCATAAATTTGTTTTTAAAGTTTGATTTATAGACATTATATGCAACAAAATAACCTAATACTAAAGAGATAGCTGCAGTCAATGAAGCATACATCAAACTATTACCAAAAGCAGTTAAGGTTGAATCCTCACCTAAAAGTGAAAATTGATCAAATGTGAAATAGGAGCCTTCAAAAGATAATCCTTCTGAAAACATAAAGGATAAACCAATCATAACAAATATAGGAAGGATTGCCAGTATGAAAAGCCATGCAATATATGGCTTTGCTAATAGCTTAAACTCCTTATTCATCTTTATTTACCTTCATCAAATGAATTTCATAAGGATCTACTTTTAAGCCAATAGGTTCGCCAATTTCATAATTTTCGTATGTATTGACAAAAAGTTCCACACCATTCGCATCCAAAGTCAGTTCATTATGAACACCTTTGAAGATACTATTGGTTACTTTACCAATGAGCTTAGCTTCATCAAGCTTAACAACATCAAAGTCTTCAGGGCGAATGACAACATCAACAACTTCGTTATTTGCGAAAGTATATCCAGTGCAATCGAATTTAACACCCATGAACTCAACTAAATCTTTCTTTAAATAGACACCAGGAATAATATTAGATTCACCAATGAAATTGGCAACATATCTGTTTACTGGTTCATTGTAAATATGTTTAGGTGTTCCCATTTGTTGAACCAAACCATCTTTCATAACAACAATACGGTCACTCATCGTCATTGCTTCTTCTTGGTCATGTGTGACAAAGATAAAAGTAATCCCTAATTTTTTCTGCATTTCTTTTAATTCATATTGCATGTTTTGACGTAACTTCAAGTCAAGTGCTGCGAGTGGTTCATCTAAGAGTAAGATTTGAGGACGATTTACAATTGCACGTGCAAGTGCAACTCTTTGTGCTTGTCCACCAGAAATCTGGGTAATCTTTCTTTGTTCAAAACCAGTTAATTTAACAAGTTTTAATGCTTCAACGACTGATTCATCAATCTTTTTCTTGAGAACATCTTTAAATACTTTTTTATCAAGGGTAGGATCAATTTGATAGAAATTTGAAAGATATGTATCATTTCTATTTTTCAAACCAAAAGCCACATTTTCATAAACGTTTAAATGTGGGAATAGTGCGTAACGTTGAAAGACAGTGTTAATTGGTCTGGCATAGGGAGGTAATTCATTAAAGATCTTCCCATTAATGATAATCTCACCAGCGTTCGGTTTTTCAAAGCCACCGATCATTCTTAAAGTTGTGGTTTTCCCACATCCTGAAGGTCCTAATAGAGTAATAAACTCATTCTCATAGATTTTTAAATTCAAGTCATTGACAACGATTTCGTCATCAAATTGTTTTGTGATATGCGACAATTCAATAATTACTTTTTTATCCACCAAATGCATCCTCCGTTTTATTATAATTTACAAAAAAAATTATATACTTATTTTTCAGAAATGCAATAGTATTTTTCAATATTTTTTTACATTTTTTTAAATCTTGAAGTATTGGCTTTGCTACGCGATAATTTCAAGCTAAAAATATCATGAAAAAATGAAGAAAAACATCATCTTTTTTCTGTGAATTTAATGCAAAGAAAAAGACCTATTTTATAGGTCCTTATTTTTATGAGCTTTTTTGATACTTATTTTTGATATAACCAACAAAATGAAGTGATCCAGTAATAATCAGTAACGTGTCTTCATCCATTTGTTTCTTTAAGGTAGCAATTGCAGCTAGTGCATCATCTACATAAGTGATTTGATGATTTAAATGAAGACTTAATTCTTGAAATCGAGGATCAGGAAACTTAGTTAAGACAATTTTATCAGCAAATGATTCCAAAATTTCGATCATACCAGTAATATCTTTATCACCTAATGCACTAAATAGAATCCAAATCTTTTTGTCTTTAAATGTTTCTAAAGCAGTTGCTTTAAGTGCATCAATGGCGTGGGTATTATGTCCACCATCTAAATAGATGTGATGATCAATTTCTTCTAGTCTTCCAGCCCATCTTGTTTTAAGTAATCCTTTTTGAATGATTGAGTCATCCATATGAGGATAAAGATAACGAACTGCTTTAACTGAAATCAAACAATTGAGTAATTGATACTCACCAATGAGTGCCAATAGATATTGATGTTCATCAATTTCTAAGATTAAGGGGATATCACTGATTTTCTTAAGATCTTTTATTGTATAGTAATCAGCAGTCGCTTCAACATCTTTAATATAGGATTTAAAGTAATGATGTAATGATGGATCCACAGTAGTTATTAAGTGATGATTCTTCTTAACGATTCCTAGTTTGTTAGAAGCAATCGATTCTAATGTATTGCCTAGTTGCTTCATATGATCGAATCCAATCGATGTAATGATCGATAAATCATAATCTAAAATGCTTGTAGCATCTAATGATCCACCTAGACCAACTTCCATCACGATGACATCCACTTCTTTTTTAGAAAAGTAGATAAGGCTCATTAAGGTTAATAACTCAAAAAAAGAGAGTGTTTCACCATAACTTTCATGAAATGATTGATTGAAATCATAAATGAACTCAACCAATTCCAATAATTCATCATCTTTGATATCAACGAATTGATATTTAATGCGCTCATGAAACTTTAAGAGATAAGGAGATGTATAGGTTCCAACCTTATATCCTGCTTCAATCAAGATATTAGAAATGAATGCACAAACAGACCCTTTACCGTTCGTTCCAGCAACATGGATCTTTTTGACATGAGAAAGATCAATGCCTAATTTTTGATAGGCACTTCTCATTCTGTCTAGATCTGTTTTCGGCTTAAATTTAACTTGAGTTTCTATCCAATAGATTGCTTCATCTAAATGTTTAAACATAGCTCTTTAATTTTTCAACCACGATTTCATATTGTTTTTGGTAAGATTCATATTTTTCTTTTTCTTGATTAAGCTTCTGCTCTGGAGCCTTAGAAATAAAGTTAGGATTATTAAGTAAAGATTCACTACGCTTAATTTCAGCTTCGAGTTGTTCTTTTTGTTTAAATAAAGCTTCCTTTTCTTTTTCTGGATCGATTAAGCCTGATTTAATGACATAAGTTTGTACTTTTGATCCAACTAAAAGAATGGCTTCTTCTGTTGAAGAAAGGAATTGTTCAATGATTAAATGTTCAGCATTTAGGAATTTAGCAAAGAAATGTTCTTGCTTCTTTAAAACAACATAAAATGCTTGATCTTCAATAACTAAATGGAAAGATAATGGCTTAGAAGGTATAACATTGTTTTCGCTTCTTAAGTTTCTTACCTTCGTAATCACATCCATCAGTTCCTTAAAATATTCAATCGATTCAAGGTCTATTTCGGATGCTACTGGCCATGCACTAATCATAATGGATGGTTCATCACTAATTTCTAGGAACAACTTTTCGGTTACGAAAGGAATAAATGGATGCATCATCTTTAAAACTGCCTTTAAGACGTAGAGTAAAACAGCTTGTGTATTGTGTTTTGTTTTTTTATCTTGCAAAGATAATTTAGCAAACTCAACATACCAACTAGCAAACTCATCCCAAATAAAGTTATAGAGTGCTCTGGATGCTTCTCCAAATTCAAATTTATCATAATACATATCCGCTTCAACAATCACTTGATTCAATCTTGAGGTCAACCATTTGTCAGGTAAAGTAAGTTCACCTTTGACTTCTACATTTAAATCATCAATATTCATTGTAATGAATCTTGTGATATTCCATAATTTATTAATAAAGTTCCAACTAGACTCAACTTTTTCTTCTTCATATCTTAAATCAGCACCTGGTGCTGAATTAGTCGTCAAGAAATATCTTAAAGCATCGACACCATATTGTTTAATCACATCCATAGGGTCAACACCATTGCCTAAAGACTTACTCATCTTTCTACCATCTTTATCCCGAATTAAACCGTGGATTAAAACAGTTTCAAATGGATCTTTACCTGTAAACTCTATGCCTTGGAAAATCATGCGAGCAACCCAAAAGAAAATGATATCATATCCAGTCACTAAAACACTCGTTGGATAGAATCTTTGATAATCTTCAGTGATATCTGGCCAACCTAATGTACTAAATGGCCATAATGCAGATGAAAACCAAGTATCAAGTACATCTTCATCTTGTTTCCAGTCTTTTCCTGGTGATTCGAGTTGTACTTTGACATCTTCACCCTTATACCATGCAGGTATTCTATGACCCCACCACAATTGACGACTAATACACCAATCTTGAATATCTGTCATCCAATTCGTGAAGATCTTCTTAAATCTTGCTGGGACGAACTCCGTTTTTGTTTCTAATGCTTGTTTAGCTAAAACATCCATTTGAACAAACCATTGAAGTGATAATCTTGGTTCTACAACAACTCCAGTGCGTTCACTAAAGCCTAAATTATTTGTATAATCTTCGATTTTATCCACAAAGCCTAATTTTTCTAAATCTAAAACAAGTTGCTTTCGGCAAGCAAATCTTTCCATACCTTCATATTGAAATGCCATCTCATTCATTAAACCATCTTCTGTCATGCATAGTGGCATTTCTAAATGATGTCTTTTACCAACCTCAAAGTCATTGGCATCATGAGCAGGTGTAACCTTAACGACACCACTACCAAAAGCCATATCCACATAATCATCTAAGATGATTGGAATTTCTACTTTAGTTCCAGGAATATAAACCTTCTTACCAACAATCTTTAAATATCTTTCATCTTCTGGATGAACCATGAGTGCTTGGTCAGCAAACATTGTTTCAGGTCTTGTTGTGGCAATGACCATGTAACCATCTTCAGCACTTCCGAATCCACCTGTACGAGTAAATGGATATCTAAAATAGTAGAGTTTACCTTGTGTTTCAAAGTGTTCAACTTCAATATTGGATAAAGCGGTCTTTGCTTCAACATCCCAGTTAATGATTCTGTTACCCCTATAGATGTAACCTTTTTCATATAAAGCGATAAAAACCTTATTGACCGCTTTATTTAAAGCATCATCTAAAGTAAATCTTTCTTTACGATAATCTAAGCTGTTACCTAAAGCAGCCCATTGTTTTTTAATGTGTGATGCATATTCATCTTTCCATGCCCAAGCTTGTTCTAAAAACTTATCTCTACCAAGATCATATCTAGAAATACCTTGGAATTTAAGTCTTTCATCAACTTTTGCTTGAGTCGCAATACCAGCATGATCCATGCCTGGTAAAAACAGAGCATCAAAGCCTTGCATTCTCTTTCTTCTGATGATGATATCTTGAAGGGTATTATCCCATGCATGACCCAAATGAAGCTTACCTGTTACATTAGGTGGCGGAATAACGATTGAATACGGATTTTTCTTCAAATCACCAGTTTTAAAATAACCTTTTTCTAGCCATATTTGATAACGATTTTCTTCAACTTCCTTAAAATCGTATTTTGTTTTTAAGTTTGTCATTTCTTTTCTCCCTTTAAAAAAGCTTTACGTTTGATTTCATACATCTGTATATCAATCATCGTTTGGTCAAAATGTTCTCTTTGTTCTATATGTGTTGGATAAAATCCAACTTTCTCAATGACCCTTTGAGACTGTTTATTTGTTAAAGCATGTCCACATAGTACTTGATCTAACTCGACATCCTTAAAAGCGTACTTTAGCACACTTTCTGCAGCCTCTGCCATCAAACCTTGACCCCAATAAGTATCATCAAGCACATAGCCAATCTCTTTTTGATTGGCAAGTGCATTCTCAAAATTTCTCACATGTAACCCAATGGTACCAATCAGTTCATCTTTTTCCTTGAAGGTAATACCCCAGACTTCATTCTCATTCATCATCATTCTTAGAATCCTAGCTGATTCTTCAATCGATTCGTGAGGTTTCCAACCTGCATTTGGTCCGATATTAGGCTTTCTTGCATAAGTGAAAAATGGAATCAAATCCTCAAATTTTAATGATCTTAAAATTAAGCGTTTCGTTACTAAAGTTTTCATAAACACCTCATATAAAATAAAAAGTCCTTAAAAATAATCTAAGGACGAATAATTTCGCGGTACCACCTTAGTTCTAGATAAAAAATCATCTAGCACTTCATGATCTTTAACGCAGATTTAACGGAATAAGATTACTATAAGTTCGTCTTTTCAGCTCAAAGGTGACTTTCATGGATACTGTCTTCAGATTTTTCACCAACCAATCTGTCTCTATAAACCAGTACTCACTACTCTTCCTTATCATTGCTACTAATTAGATTTTAGCACAAGCGATTTCAATTGTAAAGAAAATGAACAGATAACTTAAACAGTTATATAAGATAATCCAACAACACCAGGTCCACATTCAGTAGCAAGCACACAACCAACATTGGTTTCAACAACCTTGATACTTGGTATACGCTTGTCTATTTGTTCAATCATATATAAGATTTCTCTGTTGGCTAAGCTATGAGTGACAACAATATATTCTAAATCCAAATATAAAATGGATTCGAATAATTCATCTAACATCACAGATACTGTTTTCTTCATTTGACCAAATGATTTTTTATAATGCTCAAGATGACCAAATGAGACATTGAATATGGGCTTGTAGCCAACCATTTTACTTGCAAAGCCTGCTAAGGCATTCATTTTTTTATTAACGACTAAATAATCAGTTGTTTTTAATGCAAATTGTGTTTTTACCTTAGGTACGAGTTTAGTTAATCGTTGCTGGATAATTTCAATAGGAACAGCATGATCTCTCATGACTACAGCTTTTAAAACCAGTATAGCTAAACCACTTGATAAGCTACCTGAATCGACAACAAAGATTCTTTTTGGATTAACTTGCTCTTTAGTCATCACAGCATTTTGATAAGCAATCGATAACTTAGAACCGACACCAATATATAAAATATCATATCCAAAATTCAAGTAACGTTCAAAAATACGAATAAAATCCTCAAATCTTGATGATGTTATTCTCGGTATTTTCTTCTTCTCCTTGATGATTTGATAAAGCTCTTCAGCATTAAGGTTCACACCATCTTGATAGATCTCATAATCAAATCGAACATAATGAGGAATGGAGATGATATCATATTGTTCTTTGATTTCATCACTTAAATCAGCAACGGAATCGGTAAAGATCGCAATCTTGTTCATTTATTCCTCCGTAATATTCGAAATAAAGAAATCACTGACGATGCTAATATTTTCCTTTGTTGTATTTGAAATGGCAAAGAAGTTCTTTGGATGTCCTAGGATTTCTTTAATATTGGATTCTTGTCTCTTTTGTAAGGTCTTATTAATCTTATCTTTCTTCGTCGCAACAATCACGATATCGATATCTAATGACTTTACAAAAGCATAAGTTTCTAAATCATCTTTTGTAGGACCCACTTTGAAATCGATTAAGATACAAACCATCTTTAAATGAGGGGCATGAAGTAAATAATTTTCAATCATTTCAATGAATGTTTTTTGAATGGTCTTAGAGCGTTTTGCATATCCATAACCAGGAGCATCCACCAAATAAAAGTTTTGATTCAATAAATAAAAATTCAGGGCTAATGTCTTCCCTGGAGTATTAGAAATGCGCGCCAAATTTTTTCTATTGGTTAAGCTATTAATGAACGAACTCTTACCGACATTCGATCGGCCGATCAAAAGAATTTGGGGCATTGCCTCAGGTTCATCTTTAATATCGGTTAAGCTTTTAATGTATTCTGCAGTTTTAATCAATGGTCTCATCCTTTTCATGAAAAAAAGTAGTCCGAGGACTACTCTTATTATAAACTATTTCAGTACATATTGGAAGACATCTAAAACATTTTCCACTGGGATGATCGTTAGAGCATCTCTGACTTCTTTTGGAATGTCATCAATATCCTTTTCATTGTCCTTAGGAATCAAAATGGTCTTTAGACCACTGCGATGTGCAGCAATTGATTTTTCCTTAAGTCCACCTATAGGAAGTACATAACCACGAAGCGTGATTTCACCAGTCATTCCGATATTCTTTTTCACGTATTTTTGTGATACTGCTGAGTAGATTGCTGTAGCAATCGTAATGCCAGCTGATGGGCCATCCTTAGGGACTGCACCTTCAGGTACGTGAATATGGAAATCATTGTTATTAAACATTTCTGGGTCTATTTCTAGTTCTTTAGCCTTAGATTTAATGAAGCTTAATGCAGTCATTGCACTTTCTTTCATCACATCGCCTAACTTACCAGTTAAGACAAGCTTGCCACTTCCAGAATAATAAGTGACTTCAACTGGCAAAGTATCTCCACCAAATGCTGTATAAGCTAGTCCAGTAGCAACACCGATTTGTTCTTTTTCATCAGCTAGATTATGAACGAATCTTGGTTTACCAATATAATCTGCAATATTATCTACAGTAATTTCAATCTTAGCCTTTTTAGTCATTAAGATTTCTTTAATACTCTTTCGGATTAAAGATCCAATGAAACGGCTCACTTCACGCACACCAGCTTCTCTTGTATAATGCTGAATGATATAGAAAATTGCATCATCAGTAATTGTGAACTGTTCTTCAGTAATCCCGTGATTTTTTAATTGTTTTTTTAGTAAATGAATACGAGCAATTTGGAATTTTTCTTGTTCAGTATAAGAGCTTAATTCAACAATTTCCATGCGGTCACGTAGTGGCGCAGGGACATTTTCTAAATAGTTTGCTGTTGTGATGAATAATACTTGTGATAAATCGTATGGTTCTTCAAGGTAATGATCAGAAAATTTAGCATTTTGCTCAGGATCTAAAACTTCTAGCATCGCTGATGCTGGATCACCTTTATAGTCTGATGACATCTTATCGATTTCATCAAGCAAGAAGACTGGATTCACTGTCTTCGCATCTTTCATGCCCTTAATGATTCTACCGGGCATCGCTCCGATATAGGTTCTTCTATGTCCTCTAATTTCTGATTCGTCTCTAATACCACCAAGTGATTGTTTAACAAACTTTCTATTTAAAGCTTCAGCAATTGAAATGGCTAATGAAGTTTTACCGACTCCAGGAGGCCCTGCAAGACACAAAATAGTTTGTGGGTTCTTCTTCGTCATAATCTTAACTGCTAGATATTCAATGATGCGTTCTTTAACATTTTCTAAGCCGTAGTGATTTTCATCTAATTTGATCTTGACCTTAGCTAGGTCATAGTTATCCTTTGAAGCTTTCTTCCAAGGTAAGTCAACTAATAGATCTAAATAAGTCTTAATGATATTTGATTCAGCCATTGCAGCTGGTGTTGATGAGTATCTTGCCAATTCTTGAAGTGCTTTTTCTTCAATGGCTTTAGGCATTTTAGCAGAAAGGATTTTAGTTCTAAGCTCATCAATTTCATCTTCTCTTTTTGCTTTATCACCTAATTCATTTTGAATGGCTCTCATCTTTTCGCGTAAATAATATTCTTTTTGATTTTCATCAATCGAGCGTTTGATTTCATCATTGATCTTTTGTTCAAGATCAACAATCATCTTTTGCTTATTGATATCTTCTAAAAGCATTCTTAAGCGCACATTGAGATTGTTTTCTTCTAAATACTTGTATTTGGTTTGTTCAGTTGATTTCAAATTGAAGATAATCAAATCGCATACACGATCAGAAGTTAATCCTTGTTGAATCTTTTCCATGACTTGATTATTTGGTTGTAAAATGGTTTGAGCATTCGATGCAACCTCAGTCACAATCATTTTTACTAATGTAACCTCTTCTTCAATGTTTCCAGAAAGAGTTTCTTGTTCTTCATATTCAACAACAAAATAAGGATCCGTTAAGAAATATTCCTTAACCTTGATTCTTGATAATATTGAAAATTTAACTTTATAAGCATCATTGGGTAGTTTGATCTTCATTTGTACTTTAACTAAAGTACCATAACTCTCAAGATCCTCTACGGTTGGTTCTTCAATCAGAGGATTCTTTTGGATTAAGATAATTGCATATCCACCAAAGTTCTTCTCTGCTTCTTCAACAGCCTTTAAGGATACTTTTCTACCAACTTCAATGCGAAAATCGTTGTTTGGAATCGGTGTTGTTCCACGCACGATAATTGCTGGTAAATTCTTTTGTAGTTCCATGATTTCACATCCTTCTTGTATTTCATGAATAGTATAGCATAATTTATTGAATTTGCAATCTATATACTCGAGTGCCAATCAATTATTTAAGAAGAAGGGGACGCGTCCCCTTCAATTAAAGTTTAACTGCAGAATCAACAACTAATTTGTAAGCTTTATTGATGGCAACATCATTCGAAAGAATTTCTGCTGGTAAATATTTCTTGATTTCATCAACTGGCATGTTGTATCTTGTAGCAAGTTCTTCATATTTAACTGCAAGTTCTTCTTCGGTTGCTGTTATGCTCTCAGCTTTAGCAACTGCTTCTAAGACGAGTGTTGTGTTGACTCTCTTTTTAGAATCAGCTAATGCTTGAGCTTCAAATTGTTCAGGTGTGACACCTGATAAGGATAAGAACATATCGAATTCAAGACCGTATTGTTTAGCTTGTTGTTCAACACTTTCTTTATAATGCTTAATTTCTTCATCAATCATTTCTTGTGGAATATCTACTTGAGCATTTGCTAATACTTGAGTAATCACTTGATCAGTAATTACATTTTCAGCTTCTTGTTGTTTTTTAGTTTCTAATTCTTTTCTTGTTGAAGCATTGAGTTCTTCTACTGTAGAAACATTTTCTTTAGCAAGTGATAGAACCCATTCGTCATTTAATTCACTTGTCTTCTTAGCTTTGACTTCATGAAGTAAGACCTTAAAGACAACAGGTTTACCAGCTAAGTTTTCAGCTTGATATTCAGCAGGGAAAGTGACATTAAGTTCTTTTGCTTCACCAGGAAGCATACCAACCATTTGTTCTTCAAATCCTGGAATAAATTGGTTTGATCCAATTTCTAATGAGTAATTTTCAGCTTTGCCGCCTTCAAAAGGAACACCATCTAAATAACCATCAAAATCAAAGATTGCAGTATCACCAAATTCAACAGCACCCTCTTTAGGTTCTAAAGAACCATTTTGAGCAAGTAATGCTTTAACTTCAGCTGTAACTTCTGAATCACTAACATCTGTTTTGATCGCCTTAACTTCAAGACCTTTGTATTGACCTAAAACGACTTCAGGTTTAACAGGTGCATTAATGGAAACTTCAAAGACTTCGCCTCTTTTAATATTTGCAATGTCAACTTCAATTTCAGGTTGACCAACGATTTCATAATCAGGATGCGCTTGAGCTTCATGATACTTATGATGAAGCACATGATTAAGTGCTTCTTCATATAATGATTCAACACCAAAGTTCTTTTCATACATGTTTCTTGGAACATGACCTTTTCTAAAACCTTTGAGTTCTACATCTTTTTGGACATGATCAAATGCATGATCCAAACCGTGTTCAAATTCATGAACTGAGACTTCGAAGGTATAACGTACACGATTGTTTGCTAATTTTTCTACTTTCATTGTTTAATTCTCCTTATATGATAAATTTCTATAGTGGATTGACCTGTTTTATTATAACATAATTTTTTTACAGATAAAGAGATTTAGCAAAACATTGAACTTTTTGTAAAATTAAGTTAAAATGTTATTATCGAAATGAGGTGTCGTCATGATTACAATTAAAGAAGTTAAGACAAATTTAGACAGTTGGCGCTTTACAGAGTTCCCCAATAAGCTTTATAAGAAGGTTGAACCATTTGTTCCTGCATTATCTTTAGATGAAAGAAATGTCTTTAACAAAAAGGTAAACCCAATGTTAGAGTACTGTGATGCCATCAGATTTTTAGCATATAAGGATGGTAAGATTGTTGGTCGTATTGCTGGCATCATCAACCACAAATGGAATGAAGCATGTCAGATTAAGACTGCAAGATTTACTAGAATTGATATGATTGACGATATTGAAGTAACAAAAGCACTCATTGCTAAAGTAACAGAATGGTCAAAATGCTTTGGTATGGATACCTTAATTGGACCTATCGGTTTTACCGATATGGACCGCATGGGTTTACTCGTTGAAGGTTTTGATCAACTGAACATGTTTATAACCATCTATACGCATCCTTATTATAAAGATCACTTAGAACAATTAGGATTCGTTAAAGATGTTGATTGGACAGAAAAACAAATCACTTGGCCAACTGAAGTCAGTGAAAAGGTCAAACGTGGTGCAGAAATAGCAAGAAAACGTTATGGTTATGAATTAATTAAGTGTGATAAGAAAAAAGAAGTCTTTAAGTATATCTATGAAGGCTTTGATATGTACAATGTTGCATTCAATGAACTTTATGGGTTCTTCCCACTTCCTAAAGCAGTACAAGATTATTATATTAAGCAAATGATTGCTTTGGTTGACTTAGAATATTTATGGTTTGTTCTTGATAAAGAAAAGCACGTCATTGGGTTAACTTT
>Ga0180007_10001885_pt1 | contig 26386 bp, 22 predicted proteins | sample MM_PC_MetaG_FD_121122 | JGI IMG/M metagenome (GOLD analysis project Ga0180007, IMG submission 121122) | Groundwater microbial communities from the Aspo Hard Rock Laboratory (HRL) deep subsurface site, Sweden - MM_PC_MetaG | ecosystem: Environmental > Aquatic > Deep subsurface > Groundwater... | reverse complement strand
CTGACGCTGCAGGCGGTGAATCCCGCCGGAGGCAACAGCCCCGATATCGATCGCATCCTGGAATTGATCATCGAGTACGATCGACTCAACGAGCCCTTCGCGATCGTCGATCCCGAGACGGGCAGTCGCTTTCTCACGCTGCATTACGGGCCGTCGGCGCTGGGGCGCCAGATCCGCTGGTTGCCCTGGATCGAGCTTTCACTGCTCGGCGTTTTCTTCATGGCGATCGTCTGGGCGCTGAGCGTCAAGCGGGACGGGGAGGAGCAGCGTCTTTTCGCCGGCATGGCCAAGGAGACGGCCCATCAACTCGGGACTCCGATCACCTCGATCCTGGGCTGGGTCGAGATCCTGCGTGACCGCCACAGCAACGACGACATCGTCGAGGAGCTGGACAAGGACGTCATGAGGCTCGGCAAGGTCAGCGAACGGTTCAGCCAGATCGGTTCGCTGCCTAAACTGGGTGACGACGATCTCTGGGCCACCATCGAGTCGAGCGTCGCCTATTTCGAACGCCGACTGCCGCACCTCGGAGGGAAAGTCGAACTCGGCGCCGAGCGTCGGACCGACAGGACCTGCCGCTTCAACCGCGACCTGATCGAGTGGGTTCTCGAGAACCTCATCAAGAACGGCATCGACGCCATGAAGGACCGCAGCGGCTCGATCCTGGTCACCCTGGACGAGGGCTCCGGGGGCATGCTGGAACTGCGCGTCGCCGACGACGGCGCCGGCATCCCAACAGGGAAGCGGAACCGGATCTTCGAACCAGGGTTCACCACCAAGTCGCGGGGCTGGGGTATGGGCCTCGCCCTTGTCCGCAGGATCGTCGTTCAGTACCATCGTGGCCGGGTCGTTGTCGAACGAACCGGCAGTGAAGGCACCACCTTCCTGATTTCGCTTCCCCAAGAGGAGACCGCCCGTGTCGTTCCGGATACTCTGGGTTGATGACCAGATCGAAGAGCTCAAGTCCCACGTCGTCTACCTGACCGAAAAGGGCTATCAGGTCGACGGCGTTTCCAACGGCCAGGACGCCGTCGAGAAACTGCGTCAGCATGTCTACGACGCTGTTCTGCTCGATGAGATGATGCCTGGCATGACGGGCCTTGAAACCCTCGCCGAGCTCAAGAAGGTCCGCGAGAACGTGCCGGTGATCATGATCACCAAGAGCGAGGAAGAGGACCTGATGAACCGGGCTATCGGCCGGCGCATCGACGATTACCTCGTCAAGCCGGTCTCGCCCCTTCAGATCGTTTCGGCGCTCAAGCGCCTCCTTGAAGGCCGCAAGATCCGTGGCGAACAGCTCAGCCGGGATTTTCTCAAGCATTACAATCGGACCCAGGAGCGAATCGGCACGGCTCGCAAGCCCGATGACTGGATCGAGCTGCACAACGAACTGGTCCAGTGGGAGCTTGATCTGTATGCCGACGGCGATCCCGGCCTGCTCGGCACGCACGAGGAGATGAATTCCGAGGCCAACCGTGCCTTCGCCCGCTACGTGCGCGAAAACTATGCCGGCTGGGTGAACGGCTCCGACGATGCTCCGGTTCTCAGCCCCGACCTGTTCAAGACCTGGGTCGCTCCTGAGATGGAGGGTGGCCGTCAGGTGATCTGGATCGTCATCGACTGCATGCGCCTCGATCAGTTGCGGGCCATCGAGGATCTGCTCGAGCCCTACTACCACATGGAGCGCCGGAGCTACTACTCGATCCTGCCCACGGCGACGCCCTTCGCCCGCAACTCCATCTTCTCGGGACTCTACCCGCGCGAGATCGCCGATCGCCATCCCGACTGGTGGCGCGGCTCGAGTCGTCAGCAGCACTCCAAGAACGCCCACGAGGAGCAACTGCTCGGCGAGCAGCTCAAGCGACTCAATCTCGATGCGGCCAAAAGCTACAAGTATTACAAGGTGTTCGACGCCAGGGACTCCGATGACCTCAGCAAGCACGTCGGCTCACTCGAGGGGACTCAGCTTGTCGCTGCCGTCTACAACTTCCTGGACATCATGGCCCACGGGCGCGGTCAATCGAACATCCTCAAGGAACTGGCTCCCGACGTGGCCGCTTTCCGCTCGCTGATGCGCAGCTGGTTCGAGCATTCGACCCTGTTCGACGTCCTGAAAACCCTGGCGCGTCGCGACTGCACGGTGATCCTCACGACGGACCACGGCTCGGTCTACTGCCGTCGCGCCTCGACGGTGAAGGCGAATCGCGAAACCAGCTCCAACGTGCGTTACAAGTACGGCGACAACCTCGGAGTGAACGAGAAGCAGGTGTTCCTCATGAAGGATCCCGAGGACTACATGCTGCCCCGCCAGTCGGCCATCGAGAACTACGCCATCACGACCGACAACTACTACCTCGTGTATCCCACCAATTTCCACGAGTACGAGCGGTTGTACCGGGACAGCTTCCAGCACGGCGGGATCAGTCTCGAGGAGATGATCATTCCCTTCGCCGTGCTGAAGCCGAAGTAGCCATGGAGCATCCGCTGCCCGACCCCATGGGGTTCCCGTACCATCGCGATGTCGTCTCGGCAGATCAGACGACCGCTCTGGGCGTCCGGACCGGCGGCCTTCTTCGCGGCGGCGATGTCGTGCTGCTCTGGGGTCCGCTCGGCGCGGGCAAGACGTTGTTCGTGCAGGGAGTGTGCAGTGCCCTCGGGATTCGGGACCAGGACGTCGTGTCGCCGACCTTTACACTGGTCAACACCTACGATGGGCCGTTGACCGTGCACCACCTCGATCTCTACCGCTTGGGGCCGGGCGACGATCTCCACGACCTCGGCATGGACAGTATCCTGGACGATGTCGATGCCCGTGGTGCCGTTCTGCTGGTCGAGTGGCCGGACCCGCTGCTCGGATGGCTGGGCGATCGACTGGAACTCCTGGTTGTGCCGGGTGAGGCACCCGAGTCCCGACGCTGGCATCTGCGCGGCTTTCCCGAACTGCCCTCTGCCTGGAGCGGTTTGATGGAGGGCGACGCATGATTTGTCTGGGATTCGATACCAGCACGAACTGGGGACGCTTCGCCCTGGTGCGCGACGGCGAAGTGCTCGTCGATCGTCCCTCCAATGTGGCTGGCTCCTACGCCGACACCCTGCTGCCTGTGATCGACGGCATGCTCGACGAAGCGGGGATCGTCAAGGGCGATCTTGATGCCATCGCCGTGACACGAGGGCCTGGCAGCTTCACCGGAGTTCGCATCGGTGTGGCGACAGCCAAGGGACTGGCTTACGGGCTGGATCGACCTCTTTATGCCGTTTCCACCCTGGAGGCCATGGCCGCAGCGATGCTCTTCGGGCGGCGCGATAGCGATTGGGCTGTTCCCGTGCTCGACGCCCGCCGGGGGGATCTCTTCGCCGGTGTGTATCGTCGGGCCGGAGGATGGGTCGAGGCCGTCTCGGCTCCAGCCGCCAGGCCAATCGACGAGTGGTGGGAACGGGTCCTGGCCGCAGTGCCCGATCCCGAACTACCGTCCTACGCAGGCAGCGGCGTACCCCTGCTGCTGGGTGAAGGAAAAGCGCTGCGATCCGAACTCTCCTCTCGAGGAGAACCGAAACTGCGGGGCTGGAGCACGGTTCATCCCTCCACGGCGAAAGCCCTGGCCTGGGCCGTGACGTCAGGCGAGCCGTCCATCGAGCCCGTCCACCCGTTCACACTCGTGCCAAGCTATCTGCGGGTCTCGGACGCCGAGGTGAAGATCGGCATCGATCTCACTCCCCACTCCTCGGACGCGGGTATCGCCTCGATGGAAGATCGTCGTCCCGATTCCGGACCCGGAACATGAGCGGTGTGGACGAATCGGTCCTCGTCCGGTCGGGGGAACTGACCGACATGGGGTTCGTCCTCCGTCTCGAGCAGCAATGCTTCGACGACCCCTGGCCGGTCTCGGCTCTGGTGCCTGAACTTGAGCGGAATGAACGCGTCCGCCCCCTGGTCATCCTCAGTGAAGGATTGGGTGTCGGCTACCTGATGGCCTGGGTCGTTGCGGACGAGTACCACATCGTCAATCTTGGTATCGATCCCACCCTGCGCCGCCAAGGGCTGGCTTCACGATTGTTGGAGGCCGGTCTGGCCGAAGCGGTGTCTGTGGATTGCCGGGTCGCAACGTTGGAAGTCCGTGTTTCCAACGAATCCGCCAGGACATTCTATGAACGATTCGGTTTTCGGGAAGTCGGCCGGAGGCCCCGATACTACGCCGACAACGGTGAAGACGCCCTGATCCTGACGCTGGTGCTGACCTACGACTGAACGAATGTCTGAATACCTGTTGTTTCACAAGGCCGGAATAGCTACCGTGAAGCACTGTTTTGATGGCGAGCATCCGTCGAGGAGGTCGACATGTCCTGGCTCAATCAGGCCAAGAAGGGCATCCGTGCCCTGACCAGCCAGAAAAAGGATTTACCCGACAACCTGTGGAGCAAATGCCCCGCCTGTGGGGACGTGCTCTACCATCGGGAACTTGAGCGCCATATCTGGGTGTGCTCCCACTGCGGCCACCACCTGCGGATCACCACTGATCAGTACCTCCGTCTGATCACCGATGACGGCAGTTGGCAGGAGACGCATCGCGGTATCACCTCTCTCGACCCCCTGGAATTCAAGGACACCAAGAAGTACTCCGACCGGATCAAGGCGAGCATCAAGAACACCGGACGCGAAGACGCCGTCGTGGTCGGCAGGGCCGAGGTCAAGAATATTCCCTATGGCCTCGCGGTGATGGACTTCACGTTCATGGGGGGCAGCATGGGCTCGGTCGTGGGTGAGAAGATCGCCCGCATGCTGCAGGACTGTGTTCGGGATCGGACCGCAGCGGTGATCCTGTCGCGCAGCGGCGGCGCCCGCATGCAGGAGTCCCTGCTTTCGTTGATGCAGATGGCCAAGACCAGTGCCATGCTCAACCGACTGCGCGAAGAAGGCCTGCCGTTCATCTCGATCATTACGAATCCGACCACCGGCGGCGTGACCGCGAGCTACGCCCAACTCGGCGACGTCATCATCGCCGAGCCGGGTGCGTTGATCGGGTTTGCCGGCCCCAGGGTCATCGAACAGACCATCAACAGCGAACTGCCTGAAGGCTTCCAGTCCTCGGAGTTCCTGCTGGAGCATGGCATGATCGACATGATCGTGCACCGCAAGGATCTCGAAGCTAGGCTGGCCGAGGTTCTGGGGTGGTTTTCCGATGGTCGCGACATCTCGATGCCTCAGCCTTTCCGTGGTTGACCATGGCCGTGACACCTTCCGACCCCACCGACGGCGTCTTCCTGCCTGGTGAGCCGGGCGTGGAAATCAACGCCCGCCCGCCGTTCAAGGCCGATCACGAAATGACAAGCTGGCTTTTCTCCCTCAATCGAAGGGGAATCAGGCCCGGGCTCAAGCGAGTGCGTGGTTTGTTGGCCGACCTGGGGCATCCCGAAGACGACTTGAAAACGATCGTTGTGGCCGGCACCAACGGCAAGGGGAGCACGACCCGGATCCTCGCTCATCTGCTGCAGTCCCTCGGCCTCCGAGTCGCAACCTATACGAGTCCCCATCTGTTGAGCGTCTACGAACGCCTGTCTCTCGATTCGCGGCCCGTGTCGCCGGATCTCTTCCAGCGTCGTGTGGCGGAAATGCACCCCTCGGTGGATCGGCACGAAGCCAGTTGGTTTGAAACCCTCACCGCAACAGCTGTCTCCTTGGCCAGGGATTCGCAAGCCGATGTGTTTTGCTGCGAAGTGGGACTGGGCGGCCGCCTGGACGCCAGCAACGCCCTGCCGTCGGTGGCCACCCTGCTGACAAGCGTGTCCCTCGATCACCAGCATATACTCGGAGATACGCTCGAGGAGATCGCCGCCGAAAAACTCGGTCTGCTCAAGGAAGGCGTTCCATTCTTCACTTCGGTGACGGGGGAGTTGAAGCATCAGGCCTTTGTCGCCGCGGTTCTGGCCGGTGCACCGGCTCATTTTCTCGATGAGTTGGTCCGCCTTGATGAAGGGGCCGGCTCCTGGAGCCTGACAACCAGGACGCGCGTATTTCCGGACCTGCCGATGATGGCGGGGCCCTTCATGCGTCGCAATGCCGCGTTGGCGATCCTCACTCTCGAGGGCCTGGCCGACCGCGGTGTCGTGCCTCGCCTCGATGATCCGGCTCCGGCCCTGGGCGACGTCTTTCTGCCTGGACGGTTCCAGACGATTCTGGCCGGCCCCGAATGGATCGTCGATACGGCCCACAACCCCGAAGCCCTCGAGGGAGTGATCGGTGCTTTCAAGTCCCATCCGGTCGACGGTGCCCGTCATGTGTTGTTCGGTTGCATGCACGACAAGGACCCCGGCGACGCCGTCGGGGATCTCCTGCGAGGCATGGACACGGTGACCCTGGCTCCGATCGGCTTGCCTCGATCACGGAACCAGGAGCAATTGAGATCGTTGATGGACCGGTGGGGGCTCGACCCGCAGAATGGTGCCCTTGTCGTTCCGGATCTCGGCGCGGCCCTCGATCGGCTCGCCGCCGTGAATCCCGGTGATGCCGTTCTCGCCTGTGGTTCCTGTTTTCTGGTGGGGGAGCTGCTCTGGAGGTTGGGTTATCGCGATCTGGAAGACACACGAAACGTGCGGTCGGCAGCGAGTGTCTTGCCGGATCGAGAGGGAGCTACGGCATGAATGAGCGGCTCGTACTGGGCGCCGACGTCGGTGGAACCTCGGTCAAGTTCGTGGTCGTCGACGCCGACGGAATGTCGATCGTCGACGGTTCGATCCGTACCGACGTTGCCGATGCCGGATCGACGTTCGCCCTGCTGGCCGCCGAGGTCGCCTCGCTGCTCAACGGCGGAACCGTCACGGCGGTGGGGCTTGCCTGCGCCGGCATCGTCGACCCCGTCGCCGGCACCCTGGGCCGGGCGCCGAACCTGCCGGGTTGGGAGGGCAGCGATCTTCGGACGTTGCTCGGGGCTGCGTTCGGGCCGGTCGCCTGCGCCGTGGCCAACGACGTCAATGCCGCCCTGGTGGGTGAGCGACATCTTGGCGCTGGTCGTCAGTGCAGGGATCTGGTGATGTACGCCCTGGGCACCGGCGTCGGCGGCGGCATCATGATCGAGGGGCGATTGGTCGTGGGGGCCCGTCACGGCGCTGCGGAACTGGGTCACGTCGTTCTCGATCGGGGCGGCCCGCCCTGCAGCTGTGGGAACAACGGCTGTCTCGAGGCCTATGCTGGAGCCGTGGCCCTGGCGGCCGAGGCTAAGCGGCTATCCGGACTTCCCGGGGCGGATCCCGATCTGGTTGCTCTCTGTGCCCGAAACGAGGTGACGCCGCACGTCTTGGCCCAGCTAGCCGAGGCCGGTTCCGCCCAGGTGATCGCCATGTTCCACGAGGCGGGACGGCGACTCGGTCAGGCTGTCGGTGGTGTCGTCAACACTCTTGATCCCGAACGGATCATCATCGGAGGCGGTGTCGCCCAGGCCGGAGACCTGATCCTGGGGCCTTGTCGTGTCGAGGCAGCTCGCATCATCCTGGGTGAGCGAAGCAAGTCGATTCCCATCGTCCCGGCCGAGCTCGGACCTCGGGCGGCTGCCGTGGGGGCCGCGGTGCTGGCGACCGAGGAGGTCGTTGCGAGGTGAGTTCGAGCGCGCGACAATGCATCCAGGTGACCATGGCGGTGGCGTTTCTGGCCACGGCCATGTGTGTTCACGGCGCCGAGCAGCCGTCGCGCACTGACGTGGAGGCCGACCGCCTCATCGATCGCATGGTCGACGGGCGAACGGTCACCCATCTCATCGGTCACGTGAAGATCATCAGGGACTCGTTCACCGTGGCCGCCGACTCGGCCATCTTCTACCGCGACGATGACGAATACGATTTCTTCGGCAACGTCCGCATGACCCGCGCCGCCGCCGTGCTGACCTGTCGGGCCGCCTTTTACAATGAGCGCACCGGCGATGCCGATTTTCGCGGCGACGTCAGGATCGTCGATCGGGACATGATCGGGACGGGTATCCGCGCCGAGATGCGCGACGACGGCAACGTGATGCGTCTGATCAGGGACGCCCGGGTCGTCTCGCCGGACTACGTCGTCCATGCCGACACCGTGGTGACCTACGATGACAGTGAGCTGGGCGAGGCCTTCGGCAACGTCGTGATGGTGGATCCTGGTGGCGAGAGCCTGGTGACTGGCGGCCATGCCACCTTCGATCGGGACGGTGGCCGGATGGTGGTCGACCGTGATCCGAAGCTGGAGAACCGCGAGCGCGGCGACGAACCCCTGCTGGCCCGGGCGCGCCTCATGGATTTCCTGCGCGACGACGACCGCATCGTCATGGTCGACAGCGTGCGCATCCGCCAGGGCCGCATGATCGCCGACGGGGACTCCGCCGTGATCAGTGGCAGTGAGCACATGCGCCTGACCGGCAGCCCGAGCATGAATGACGGGGAGGGAACCGTTTTTCGGGCCAGGGTGATTGAAACCTGGTACGAGGAAGGTGAACTGGCCCGCACCCGTCTCGAGGGTGACGCCGTGATGGAGGACGTTGCGCCCGCTAACCTGGCCGACCAGTACGCCGGTTTACCTTCCTCGAACATCCTGAGCGGAGACACGATCACGGTCCTGATGGAAGACGGAGCCCCCCACCGCTCGATCGTCGTGGGCGGAGCCCGCAGCGTGTACGTTCCGGTGGACGCCGCCAGCGAGATCGCCTTCAACGACGTGAGTGGCGATACCATCCTGATCGCTTTTCTGGATCGTCGCGTCGACCAGGTCGACGTCCGCAGCAACATGAAGGGGACCTACTCCTTCCTGCGGCTCGAAACGCTCAGCGACCTGGCCCGATCGGCGTCCGCGGTCCTCGACAGCCTGCTTGCCGGGCGGGATGAATCGATTGCTTCGATCCTGCCCGACACCCTGGCGTCCTCGCTGCCGTCCCGGCTGGACGCCTGGCGGGACCTTGACCCTGCTCTGGGAGCCCTGCTCGCCTCCTCCCTGATTGATTCGCTCCATGCGCGCGGAGACACCAGCCTGGTCGCAACCGTCGAGCGGGCCTTGCGGACCGCCCTGGCCGATACCCTGAGCGACGGGCGACGCACCGTCGATTTCACGGCCAATCGCGAGTTCGTGGACTACTCCGGACAGAAGGGGCTGTTCATGCTGCGCGACAAGCGCATCATCCTGCGCGGCGACGCCAACCTCGTGTACGGCACGATCGACCTGACAGCCCATGACATCCGACTCGAGACCGAGGACCGGGAACTCTACGCCAGCGGCACGCCCCTGTTCGTCGACGGCGGAGAAAAGATCGCCGGGCGCAGGATGGCTTACGATTTCGCCAATCGCTCGGCTTCGGTGGACGACGGCGTGACCACCATGGACGGCTACTATTACGTCGGACGCCACATCAAGCGCTTCGGTGACGGGGAGCTGAAGATCCGCGGCGGCAGGATGACGTCGTGCGATCTCGACAGGCCTCATTATCACTTTGCGGCGGACAAGATGAAGATCCAGATGGGGGACAAGGTCGTGGCCAAGCCCATCATCCTCAAGGTCGGCGAAGTGCCCTTGTTCGCCCTGCCATTCTACTTCAAATCGCTCGAGACCGGCCGCCGCAGCGGCATCCTGTTCCCAACCTTCGATTTCGGCTGGAGCCAGCGAACGGGGCGCTACATCCGGAACTGGGGCTACTACTGGGCCACGAGCGACTATACCGACCTCACTTTCCAGGGTGACTACAACGAACGCCGCGAGTTCACCTGGCAGCTCTCGAATCGATATGTGAAACGTTACGGTTTCCGCGGTGATGTACGCTATTCCCGCCGTTCGACCCTGACCGGGGATCCCCAGACCCGTGAGTGGCAGTTCCGATGGAACCACGACCAACCCACTCTCTTCGACGAGTATCGTTTCCGGGCTGACGTGAAGATGTCGTCCAAGACGATCGACCGCAGCGACCTGCTCAACGACGTCGGGGCCGAGGTCATCAACGGTCAGCAGACCTCAAACGTGAACATCAGTCGGAGTTGGACCAATTTCAGCAGCTCGCTCAGCTTCAAGCGCGACGAATTCGTCAATGCCACCGACGACGATGCCCTGACGAACAAGCGGATCGCGACTCAGCAGTTTCCCCAGATGTCGCTCTCGTTCACGTCCAAGCCCCTCGCTCCGGCCCTGCGGGCAGGGAAGAAGGGGGGCATGCTCGGCGATATCCTGCGCAACACCTACGTGCGTCACTCCTACAGCGGCGGTTCGAACACCACCGAATTCGAGACGACCGAAAACCGCGTCGACCAGGCGGCTGGCTCTGCTTCGATCGACGTGAAACCGCCGCGGATCAGCATCTTCAATGTCACCACCGGTGCGAGCACCGGTTTCAACTGGCGGCGTGACGAGACCACAGGACAAACCGTGCGCCTGAACGACGAAGGCGAAGACGAGACGGTCTCGGCGGCCGAGCTGGTGGAAGAGACGTCCAAGAACCTGTCCGTGAACACGACCGCGGGAACAACCCTGTACGGTTTGTTCCGTCCCCGGATCGGTTCGTTGCGGGGCGTGCGCCATACGATGCGGTTCAATGCGTCGCACCGCTGGCGTCCCCAGATCGAGGGCACCCAGACCTCGGATCAGAACGTGAGCCTGCGCTTGAGCAATCGCTTCGACTTGAAGTTCCTGGAGGCCGGGAGAGACAGTCTCGAAACCTATCGCAAGCTCGACGGCGTGGTGGACTGGTCCCTGAGCACGACCTACGATCCTGATCTGATCCTCGAGCAGCGTTGGGGCAACATCCAGAGCACCATGACCCTTCAGCCGGGCAAGAGCCGCAACCTCAAGCTGTCGGTCAACAGCACGATCGACCCCTACGAGATGAGCGTCACGTCGACCCGCCTGACCTACGGCCTGAACTTCTCCGGCAGTATCGACACCGGGGGGAAGGCGATCGTTGTGGAGCAGGTCAGGAACGAGGCGATTGACATCCTGGCCGCGGCCGGCGACACGCTCTCAACCGCCCCGGTGGTCGAGCAGGATGAATGGCTCGAAGAGGAGAAAAGGGGCGATGCCGAACTCGACGACTTCGGCGGGTACGGTGTCTTCGCCGACACCGGAGGACGTCAGGGACGGGACGATACCGACGGAGGGCGTCTGATCCCCTGGCGCCTGGGCAGCAGCTTCTCCTACAGCAAGAATCACCTGACCGATGTTGTGACCGCTCGAGCCAACATGAATGCAGCCCTGACTCTGACCCGCTCCTGGAGCGTAAGTTGGCGCGGCAGTTATGATTTCGAAAGCGGGGCCCTGACCAGCCAGTCCTATAATATCGAACGCGATCTCCACTGTTGGAACATGCGTTTCTCCCGGACGCTGAGCCGTGTCGATTCCCAATTCGGTTTCATCATCTCACTCAAGTCGATTCCCGATATCAAGATGACACGAGGCCGATCGGACCTCGTAGGCGGCGGACTCTCGGGCCTTTCCGGCCAGCTGCAATGAGTCGAACATCCAAGCCCTGACCTCCCTTTCGGCCTAGGGTGATGATTATCTCCAGTCAGACAAGGAAAAATCGCGATAATTATGTTGACACCCCTTGCCAGGACAGGGTTTCATGTGCCTAGGAGGTGTACTGATGAATAAGACCGAACTGATTGAAGCCTTGGTGCAGAAGACGGGTCTTTCGAAGAAGGACGCGACGGGCGCTATCAACGCCATCTTCTCCACGGTGCCCCGCGAGGGCATCATCGCGACCGAAGTTGCCAAGGGCATGAAGGTCCAGCTGACGGGATTCGGCTCTTTCGAGCGCCGTAACCGCAAGAAACGCATGGCCCGCAACCCGCAGACCGGCGCCGAGATCATGGTCCCGGCGACCAAGTATCCCGCCTTCTCCGCTGGCAAGTCCCTAAAGGACCGCGTCGCGAAGAAGTAGTCGGAGCCTTGGGCCCGATCGGAAAGGGGCGGCCTCGGGGCCGCCTCTTTCGTTTGCTTGCAGGATGCGCGGTCGACACCTTATAATGAAAAGACGAGACGGGAACTTACCGGCTCATTTCCCGTTGGAGGGAGCGGCGCGTGATGCCGCTCGAATGTGACTCTTGGATTTTCGACTGGAGAGCCCTGATGAGGACGTCCACACGGACCGCACTCCTGCTTCTCGCGATGCTGGCTGTCTTGGCCGGCGCGCCCCAGATACCAACCAGTTACGCCGACCAGGGTGTCGACTGGAACCAGGTGACCCTGATCTACACCGGCGACGTGGGCGGCAAGATCGACCCCTGTGGCTGAAAGAGCAACCGCCGCGGCGGTGTGGCCCGGAGGGCCGCTTATCTCGACGAAGTCTGGAGCACGGGAGAATCGATCCTGGTCCTCGATGCCGGTGACCTGTTCGGCCAACGCACGCGGATCGATCGCGAACAGACTCGCTTTCTCTGCGAGGTCTGCAGCGAGTTCGGTCCCGACGCCATCGGCCTCGGCGAAAAGGACCTGAACTACGGCGTCGATTTCCTGCGTGAAATGAGAGACACCTACGGCCTGCCGTTCACGAGCTGCAACGTCAGCATCGAAGCTACGACGGACCTGGTCGTGGAAGAATTCCTGATCGTGGAACGAGGGGGGACGACCTTCGGCATCACCTCGGTCCTCGATCCGAATCAGGCGATCAGCACCATGAGTGCCCGTGAAGAGGTCTTCACGATTGCCGATCCGGTCGCTGCCCTCCGGAAGACTCTGCCTCGGATGCGCAAGGCTGGCGCCCAAGCGATCGTCCTGATCGCCCATCTCGGCGACGCCCAGTCTGAGCAGTTGCTGCGGGACGTGACCGGCATAGACGTCTGTCTCGTCGGCCACACGCGTCGTTCCTACACGACTGAGCGCCTCATCAATGACACGGCGCTCATCGCCGCATCCTTCGAGGGACGCAACGTCGGCAAGATGAAGGGCGACTTCGAAAACGGAACAGGCAAGCTAAAGGCCTTCCAGGTCGAAGTGACCGAACTCGGGGAAGGCAGGCCGGACGATGCGGTCATGCTTGAACGCGTCGAGAGCTTCAAGCTGCATCTCGAAGAGTTTCGTCTCGCGGCGCGTGGGCCTTACCAGCCCACCTTGGGCTCGGCTGATGAGGAGTTCCTGACCGACCGGGAGTGCCGCAAGTGCCATACGGATGTCTGGGATACGCTGATGCAGTCGCCGCACCAGGCCGCCTTCACGACCCTTGCCCGCAAGGGCCAGGCCCAGAGCCCGGAATGCCTCGTCTGTCACACGACGGGATATCTCTACAAGGGCGGCTATGATGAACGCCCGCCCCTGGATCGCCTGAAGAACGTTCAGTGCGAAGCCTGCCACGGCTACGGAACCCAGCATGACCGCAGCGGCGACTGGCTGGCCCAGGCGAAATCCAGCTGCGTGACCTGTCACGACAAGGACAACAGCCCTGAGTTCGATTACGACACCTATTGGGCGAAGATCGCCCACTGAGAGGCGACCGAGATCGACCCGACCCGACGGCCGGACCTGGTTGGTTCCGGTCGTCGTCCTGTGGGCCGTTCTGGCATCTGCTGCCGCGGCGTGCGCTCTCGACCTGTTCACGCTCTGGCGTCACGATGACGCGACGCTGAACGTGCATGTGGGTGACCGTGTGGACTACCGCTCGCTGACCATCGATCAGGGACGACGACAGTCCGAGGTTGTCCGCCTGCAGTGCGTCGGTGAAGACGCCGTCGCCTGGGTTCTGGAACTGCTTCCCCTGGTTGATGACGACTCCGGGCTTCATCCGATCCCGGGAGAGGGGTGGCGTTTGCGTCTCTCCCGATCGGCAGGCGAAAACCGGGGCCGATTCGAGGACCACGTTCTGGGCGTTGAGCAGTGGCTCGACGGGGAGCCCCGATCGGTTCCCATGGAGGAGTGGCGCTCCGATCCACTTCTGCAGACGATCCTCAGCTCCGAATTCACGCCCGAATCCTGTCAGGACCTGGGACAGACGACCCGCGTGGTCTCGGGGCGCGATCTGCTTTGTGACCGTGTGATGCTGGCAGACCGGGACACCAGCCTCATCGAACTTCCGCGGGGCAACCTGCTCCAGGTCCACGTGCGCGAAGTCAGCGCTTCGTTTCATGCGGACATCCCCTTTCTCGGGGTGGCTCACGCTGCGGAGAGATCGGAAACCAGCTCGGAAATTCAGCCTGCGGGATCCCGGCGTGCTCCCCCGCCGCGAATCCGGATTGAAACAATGGAACTCGTCGATTTCGGCCGAGATGCGAAGCCCTGGTTGGGGCAGGGTTGAATCGATGAGGGCAAACGTGGTATGATCGACAACATGAACACTAGAGAACTCCGTGCTATCCGGTCCAGCGCACACCAGTTCCTGCTGACCCGAGATCGTAGCTGTACGACCCAGGAAATCGCACGACACCTCTTTGGCGCCAAGTGTCATGAGGAGCCGGTGTCGCATCTTGTCGTCCGTAATATCCTTGGGGAGGACCGCAGGGTCTGCGTCGGGCATGACGGGCGCTGGTTCGCCCTGGACGCCGGGTTTCTCGCCCGGTCGTTTGATGCAACCCGGTTCGCCGCGCTGGACCTTGAGACGACCGGAAGCCTGATCGGTGTGGACCGCATCATCGAAGTGGGTCTGGCCGTCTACGAGAACGGCCGGATCGTCGAGACCTTCGAGAGTCTCGTCCATTGCACGCGGCACCTCAACGGTCGCATCCGAAAGCTGACGGGTATTCACCCCCAGGATCTCGTCGATGCGCCGACGTTCGAATCCCTCGCGCCGAAAATCGTCGACATCCTCGGCACCACGCACGTCTTCGTGGGACACGACGTTCGTTTCGACCAGAATTTCCTCCGATGGGAACTGCAACGCCATGGCTACGAGTTGCCGGAGCTGGTCGGTCTCTGCACGCTGCGCCTGTCTCAGCTGCTCTGGCCCGATCTCGACGGCTGGCGTCTCCAGGATCTCGCCGCGAATTTCGACGTTGCCCACGACCGTCCTCATCGAGCAGGTGAGGATGCCCTGGCCACGGCCGGTGTTCTGGCCTGTGCGCTCGATGATGCCACCGATCTCGGCGCCGGGATCATTGCCGATCTGTTCCGGAGACCCGCCACGATGACCACGAAGGACAAAGGCGACTCGGAACTCGCAGCCCGAGCCGGTTGACGTTCTTGAATTCCCCGCAAATCTCATCGCACCGTATTGACTCCGAGCCCCCCGTGCGTTAGGATACCGCCCGGAACAAATGCTTCGAACGCTGTCTAGCTTCGCACCTCTGCTGAGGCATCTGCTCAAGCTCTGGTTCGGGGTCTTCAAGGAGGAGACGATGCAGCGACTTCGAGAGGACGAGGACGTCCTGGTCAAAGACAAATCCTATGTGAAGTTTGAACGCCTGTTGGAGAAGGCCGAATCCGAAGGCCGGCTCGATGGTCATTTCCGATGCCTGACGTGCGGGATGCGCTATGTCGGCAAGGACGAGGCGGAAGGCTGTTGCAGGATCCTTCCGTAACACTCCACCTCGCCTTGGCGAGGTGGCATCGGTGACCTCCCAATCCCGAAGCAAGGTGACATGACCATCCTGCAGTACTGCTCTGTCTGCAAGACCGAGTACGACATGGAGATCGTCCCGACGGCGGACGACGATGGCGTGCTGTGGCTGCAGTGCCCGACCTGCAGGGGGTTCCTGCCCAAGGTGAAATCCGCATCGAACGTTCCGATGATCGAATCCACACCGGACGAGACCCAAACCGCAAAGTTCGATGGAAGTGACGTGGACATCGACGACATCGACGCGATCGCTGCGGTGTTGATCGATGACGATGACGAGATTCCTGCCACCACGGACACTGTCCCAACCGAAATCGACGATGGCTCGGAACAGATCGCGGACATGGATGTTTCCCTGGCTGTCGCCTACCGTCCCTGGCAGAAATATGCTGAAGGCGACGTGATCCACCACCTTGCCTGGGACGACTTCGGTGTGGTCCTTGCCAAGGAAATTCTGCCTGGCCACCGGCATGTCGTGAAGGTGCGATTTTCCGAGGCCGGCATCGTTCGACTGATCGAGGGTCACGGTGAGCGACCGGGTTGACATTTCCAGCATGCGCCTGTTCCTGACGATAGCCCTGTTGGCTTTGGCGGGATCAGCTCCGGCCCAGCGACTCTGGACCGACGATACTCCCTGGGACATTCTCGAGACACCCCGAGCCTTCGGGTTCGAAGCCTTCGGCATGGACGACAACCACAGCGGTTGGCAGGTCGCCGGTGGCGCCGTTCTTGCGGGTCTTCCTTCGGGAGAAGGGAGGGCTGCCTATGTCCGCTGGCCCCACCTGTCGGTCAGCCAAGGCGGTCTGAGGGCCGCGGATCGCTGGGACGGAATCCTCTCCGCCGATCTCGATGAGCCGGATCTCTGGCCCGGTGAAGATCGAATCGACGGCTGGGGCAGACCGGAAGCGGGATACCTCGCTCGAGCCCATTGGCCCGTGTTCGGAACGGTGTCGTATGCGGCGATGGTCTGGCTGCCGCTGACATCCGAAGCGTTGTATCCCTTCGCAGCGCGAGCGCTGAGCCTGGGGTTGGCGGTCCGTCGAGATTTCAGCATCGGGCGTTCGGCAGGACTGGCTTTCGAATGCCGTCGCATCACCAACACCTCGATGAGCGACGAAGTCTTGACCTCCGCGGCGATGCCTACCCTGCTCCAGGGAGCTGTCTCCCTGAGTTTCCGGGCTGGAGATCTGACCTTCGAGTCGGGACTGCTTCTGGATGACGCCGAGGCCAGACGATGGCGGGGACAGGTTCGATACCCTCTCGGTGAGGGTCAACTGAATCTAAAGATCGAGCATGATTTCGCGGCGACCGAAGCCAGGTTGTTCGGTTATCGTGTCGTGGTGGGTTGGTCGATCGCCTCGTTGGTGACCGAGGAGGGAAGCGATGACGAATCCAGACCTTGAAATCCTGCACGTCGACCGTCGAGTCCTGACGGGCCTGCTCCTGCCACTTGCTTTGCTGACGACCACGGTGGCGGCTCAGCCTCAGGCCGAGTTGCGGCTGAGCATCGTTGACACACTTCAGATGACCCAGGGAGATCTCAGGGGACTGGCCTGGATCGGTAACGACACGACCCTGATTCTTGTCGCCGACCCCGACACCCTCAATCCGGGGGTCGATCTCTCGGTGACACTGGTCTGGCTCGGCGCCGACGGCGGAATCCTCCAAGAACACGATGTGACCGGCACCCTGACTCACGGCTTGGCCTATGATGGCAAGTGGCTCTGGAGCTTCGGTCCTACTCACGGGAACCAGGAAGCCCAACTCTACAAGATCGAGGCGGACTCCCTGTTCGTGGATGCAGCCTATCCCACTCCTGGCCATCGCCCCAGTGACCTGGCCTGGGACGGCACCCACCTCTGGATGGTCGACCGCGATCGCGGTCGACTTGATCGCTTCGATCCCGAAACCGAGGATGTGACCCGGTCGCGAACGACCCCGGCGTTTTCACCGACTGGTTTGGCGTTCGACGAACGTTTCTTCTGGGTCACCGACCTCGCGACCGGGCGCCTGGATCGCCTGTCTCGAGGGGGATCGGTCTGGAGCGGTACCACGACGTCCGATACCTACTTTCGTCGCGGCGAAGACGTGATGCTGGCCTGGAACCGCGGGATGCTCTGGATCATTCCCGACCATGGGGGTTGGGTCATCCGGGCGAGAGTGGACTAAATTCACCTTCTTGACACATCAATGAAACCATCTTATCTAGGTAGATGAACATGGTTATCAGATTCAGCGGACTGGGCTCCAGTCCCGGAAATCTGCTCTAGAATTCGGAAGGAGTGACCAATTGGCCACGGAAAAACTCATCTCGCCCGAAGTCGTCGCTGAAAAAGAGCGCGATTTTCAGAAATTCATCCAGACCCGTGGTTTGAAGTCTACAAAGCAGCGCAGCACCATCGTGAGCGTCTTCTTCAAGATGAGGGGACATATCTCGGTGGAAGAGCTTCTGCGTCAGGTCAAGGCCGTCAATCCGAAAATCGGTTACGCCACGGTCTATCGGACCTTGCACCTGCTGGTAGAGAGCGGACTGGTCGAGGAGCGTCGATTCGGCGATGGACTGGCCCGTTACGAGGGACACAGCCAGATCGAGCACCATGATCACATGATCTGCCAGGATTGCGGCAAGATCTACGAGTTCTACAATCCCGAACTCGAGGCTTTGCAGGACAAGCTCGCGATCGAGCACAAGTTCATGATTCACCGGCACCGGCTCGAATTGTACGGCCAGTGTGCCGATACCGCCGTATGCAACCAGCGTCAGAAGTCGCGTCTGGCTTGAAGCTGGCCAAGTCCCTTTGATTGTTCCATGATAGGAGCCGTATCCGGATCTCGGATGCGGCTCTTGTTTCGAGGAGGAATGTCATGGAGGCTTCAGGGTGGCGGCGCCTGGTCATCGACCGGAGCGCTCTGATTCATAACATGACCTGTTTTCGACGGCATCTTCCCGCTTCGTCTCGCTTGCTGGCCGTGGTCAAGGCCAATGGCTACGGCCACGGCCTCGTCCTCGCGGCCGAGGCCTTTCTCGCCGGTGGCGCCGATGTTCTGGGCGTCCATGACCTGCCCGAAGCCGCCACGTTGCGCCAAGCGGGAATCGTCGCGCCGGTCCTGGTTCTCGGACCGTCGACGGGGGCCGAAACGGTCGCGGCGGCGGGCATGAAGGTCGAGATCACCGTGCCTTCCCTTGAGCTCGCACGTCGAGCGGTGGCGAGCCTCGCAGAGGCGGGTCCCGAGGCCCGGGTCCATCTCAAGGTTGAGACGGGCGTCAACCGCCAGGGTATCGTGGAAGAGGAACTTCAGGAGACGCTGGCTGTTCTCGCCTCCTCGCCACGGATTCGATTGGTGGGCTTATCGAGTCATTTTGCCGACATCGAGGACACGACCGATCATGCTTTCGCCCACAAACAGCGAGACCGTTTCGAGGCCTGGACGGCTCGTCTCGCCGAATACGGTCACGGAAACCTCACGCGTCACATGTCATGCAGCGCAGCGGCGGTGCTCTGGCCCGACGCCCGTGTGGAGATGGTGCGTGTCGGAGTCTCGGCCTATGGTCTCTGGCCTTCGCGGGAAACCCTCGTTTCCTCCCGCGCGACCGGCGTTGTCGGGCTGGAACTGCAGCCGGCGATGAGTTGGCGCTGCGATGTCGGGCAGATCCGCCGGGTACCCGCCGGTGAGACCGTGGGTTATGGCCGGAGCTGGAAGGCGCCGATCGACAGCCGGATTGCGGTGCTGCCAGTGGGATATGCCGACGGCTATCCCAGAGCGTTGAGCGGACGCGCCCATGTCCTGATCCGGGGGCATCGGGCTCCGCTGGTGGGCCGGGTCTGCATGAACCTGTGCATGGTCGACGTGACCAATGTGCCCGGGGCCCGGGACGGCGATGAGGTCGTCCTGCTCGGACGCCAGGGCGACGACGGCGTGACGATCGAGCAGATGGCGTCCTGGCTCGGAACGATCCCTTATGAAGTGCTCACCCTGCCGGGTGGGAGTTGGAACCGCATCCTGGAGGATTGACGTGCTCTCTGCCATCCGACGCTTTTTCGATGACGAAATGACCGCGACGCCGAAAGATGGAGGCGTGGACGAGGGTCTTGCCCTAGCCACCGGTGCCCTCCTGCTCGAAGTCGCCCGATCGGACGACGAATTCTCCGAAGTGGAACAGGAGGAGGTCGTGGCCATCGTCCGCTCGAAATTCCATCTGGACGCTGAACAGGCCGATCGACTGATCGCTCTGGCTGAAGCCGAACGCCACCAAAGCACCGACGTGTTCCAGTTTACCAGTCTGATCGCTGAACGCTTCGACAAACCCCGCAAACTGGCCGTCGTCGAATCCCTGTGGAGGGTGGTCTGGAGCGACGGTGTTCTCGAAGCCCACGAGGATGCCCTGATGCACAAACTGGGTCACCTGCTCGGAGTCTCCCATCGCGAACTGATGGCCTTGAAGCTGCGGGCTCGGGACAGCTGACCTGTTCCTCACCGGCCCGCGCTGTGTCCCCCCAGGAGCACCTTTATGATGGGCAATCATTTTCGAATATTGTAATCAACAGCCCTATAGTATGAATTCTCAACAGATTACGTTCCAATCAATGGAATGGCATTTCCCCTGCTGGATCCGACTCGTCACCATCAGGGCCGGCGATTCGGGGATGGAGCCGGTGTCATTGCTCAAGCGAGGGGAAGAATCATGAAACACCGGAACATCATCAGCGTCATCGCGCTGCTGGCTCTGCTCGGACTTGGTCTGACAGGCTGCGGCGAAACGAGCAACCCGAGCGCGACCGATTCTGTCGCGGTCGACGACTACGATGCCATGGACCTGGACAAGGCCTACGGCGGACTGACCTTCACCGACGAGTCCCCGGACTTCGCCGACGACTACTACGCCCAGGCGGCCATCGAGGATCTCGACACCGAGACAGATGATCCTCTCCAGGACGATCTCGAAGTTCTGGCATTCGAAGCCGACCTCCTGGACCAGGACCCGGTCGACCCCGATCGTCCTCGTCCGCAGATCACCATCCTGCGTCTGACCTGGGGTCAGCTGGACGGCTTGATCGAGGACATCGATGAAATCGTGGAACCGGTTGACTGGAGCGGCATGGTGCGCGTGGATCGTGGTCTCGTCGTGGCCCGACGGACCATTCTTTTCGAGAAGCCCCGTGACCACGTCGTGCGTCCGCGCATCGATCGTCATACAGTGGCGTTCGTCTCCCACACGGGGCCCCACTACGACGGCTTGATCATCGAGATCATCGAGCCACCGGTCAGCCCGCTCCAAGTAGCGGACCTCGCACCGAACATGCTGCGCATCTTGACGCCCCAGATCGAACTGGAACTCGAAATGGATGCCCTGGCAGGCATGGATCAAACCCACCTGGTGGATGATCTGGGCAACGCCATCCGTCTCGAAGGATTCCACCTGTCCGATCTGGATCTATGCCCCAAGGGCTTCCTCCATGGAATCTGGGTGGCTCAGGAGATCGTGAACGAAGAGGGAACACTCATCGCGGATGGTTTCTTCAAGGGTCGCTGGGTCGATGTCTGGGGTCGTCTGCGTGGCGCCGTTCGCGGCCGTTACGGTATCGACTCCGAGGGCGATCAGGTGTTTTTTGGCAAGTACATCAACCGCAGCGGTCACTTCCAGGGGATGCTCCAGGGCACCTGGGAGCCGGCGGCCGAGGGTGAACGCGGCACGTTCAACGGCCGGTGGATCAATAGGGCCCGAACAGTCGAGGGCGTGCTCGGAGGCCAGTACATCCAGGCCGATAACCGGCCCGGTGGCTACTTTGGTGGCCGTTACGCCGGTCTCTGCGACAACGACAGGGGTTCGATCGAGTAGACGACATCCCTGAAATCTCCCTGACGACCCAGGCGGCGATTCCCTCGAGGAGTCGCCGCCTCGGCGTTCACCTTGAAGGGCGGTGGGGTTTTCATGTATAATGGAGACTCCCGCCGAGAAGATCCCGCTATTCGAAATCATGGCGTTCAAGGAGTGTGTCGATGCGACAGAGGCTGATGATAGGAGTATTGTTGTCGATCCTGCTGGGATTCGGCTCGAACGCGTCGGCGACCTGGTTCGAATTGGGAAGCAAACTACCCCAGGAATCCTTGATCTCCGCTTCGGGTGAAGGCCAGTCCGTGATTCTCGAATTCGAGATGTCAGGCTACGACCTTTCGAGCGTCGAGATCGACGGTTCGAATTACACGACAGTCATGGTGCCCGGCCAGGTTCCTCGCATGGTGAGGGGCTTTCCAGAATTGCCAGTGCTGAACGCGAGCGTCGTGGTTCCGGGTATCGGTGCGCCGGACTTCAAGATCCTGGAAGAGGAGTGGATCGAAATCGCAGTCGATCCGGTGCGTCCGTCCAAAGGGCACTTTTCGCGTAACATCGATCCGGCGACCGTGACCCATGTCTTCGCCGATCTCTATTTCCAGGGTGGCCAGTGGCCGCTCGAAACGGCGACCCTCGGCGATCCTTTCATTGTCCGGGATCTGCGTGGTGTCACGCTCCAGCTCAACGCCTTCCGCTACGACGCGTCCCGCGGTGTCCTTCTGGTGTTGCGCCGCGCGGTCGTGGAGGTTGCCACTTCCGGAACCGGCGTCAACGAGAAGCCGACCACGGCGAGCGTGCAGAATCCGGAATTCCAGCGCATCTACCGAGGGCTTTTCGTCAACTACGGCTCCGACAAATATGCGACGGTGCCTCATCCCGGACGCATGCTCGTGGTGGTCAACGACGCCTTGCAGGGAGCGATCGCGCCCTTCGTCGAGTGGAAGCAGCAGCGTGGCATCCCGGTCGAAGTGATCACCACCAGTTCGGTCGGCGGCTCGGTCTCGGGAATCCAGACAGCCATCACGACCCGGTACAACGATCCCGACGGCCTGACCTACGTGGTGCTTGTGGGGGATATCGCCCAGATCCCGACCCATATCGGAACCGCCGAGGGCAACGGCTCGGACCCGACCTACGCCATGGTCGATGGCTCGGATTTCTACGCCGACCTGTTCGTGTCCCGGATCTCGGCCAGCAATCCCACCGAGGTGTTGACCCAGATCAACAAGTTCATCCGCTACGAGCGTGATCCCGACACCGGCGCTGCGGCGGATTGGTATCGCAAAGGATCAGGCCTCGCCTCCAACGAGGGCAGCCCGAGCGACGCCCAGCGTGCCGACTGGGTGCGCACCGATCTTCTCGGCTACGGGTTTACCGATGTGGATCGGATCTATCAGCCCACCGGTACGACCGCCAACATCCTGAACGCCCTGGCCGATGGCCGCAGCGTGATGTACTACATCGGCCACGGCAGCGGCACCAGCTGGAGCAACCCTCCGTTCAGCAACTCCAACGTCCCCTCGCTGACCAACGGCTGGATGCAGCCATGGATCATCGATGTGTCCTGCACCAACGGCACGACCACCCTGAATCCCTGCTTCGCCGAAGCCTGGCTCCGCGCCGGGACGCCCGCCCAGCCCCAGGGCGCGATCGGCATGTTCTCCTCCTGGGGATTAACCGCCTGGGTGCCGCCGACGGTGATGATGGACGAGGCCATCGATCTCTTCGTGGCCGAAACCACCGCGACACTGGGGGCCCTCTACTTCTACGGTTGCATGAAGACCCTGGACACGTATCCCGGCTTCGGCGGCGAAGGCCACAAACTGGCCGAGCAGTATCAGATCTTCGGTGATTGCTCCCTGATGGTCCGTTCGAATGCTCCGACGGCACTGACCGTGGCGCATGCGTCGAGCATCGTGCTGAGTGCGCCCTCCTTCGACGTGAGCGTGCCTGGAGTGCCCGGCGCGACGGTGGCCCTGACTCGCAACGGAGTCCTCCACGGCTCGGGCGTCACCGACGCTGCAGGTGATGCGGTCGTCACGATCGTCACGCCGATCGACACACCGGGTGATGTGACCCTGACCGTGACCGGTTTCAATCTCGAATCCCATGTCGCGGTGCTGCCGACTGCGGCTGCCTCTTTGGTCGTCATCACGCCGGCGAGCATCGACGCAAACGTGGCGACCGATGTGACGGTGACCGTTTTCGAAGGTGATGGCGTGACGCCATCGGCCGGGGTTGAAGTCTGGGCCGAGGGGATGGGCTACTCGACGCCCCCGCTCACCACCGATGCAGCAGGCCAGGCCGTTCTGCCGATCCTGTATCCCTATGGGCCGAGCCTGGAAATCGTGGGCCGCGCGGCTGGCGAGTCGAGCGATCTCTTCCGCGAGGCACTGCCGGTCAATGCCGGGACCCTGGCGGGGGTCGACCTGACGGTGACCACTGCTTATGGCCTGGCTGACCAGTTCGGCGTGGATCTGCCGGGGACCCTGGTCGCCACGGTCGTGGAACCGGGTCATCTGCTGAGCGCGACCCTGCCCGACGGATCCGAAGCGAGCACCGCAGGCTTCACCCTCGAGCTGACACCGGACCGGACGGGCCAGGTCGTCGGGATGATCGCCGTGCCCGGTTACGACCTCTACACCGAGCAGTTCGCGGTGATCGAGGCTTTCGGCACTCTCACCGGCGTCGTGACAGCCGGTGGGTCCGGAGCGTCAGGCGCCATCGTGCATGGATTTGACGGAATGGGCGCCGAAATCTTCTCGGTCGCCTGCGGCGCTGCCGGTAACTATGCCGCCGGTGTGGACATCCCGGTCGGGGCATTCACGCTCGTCGTGAATCATTTCGGGTGGCTGCCCCACAGCGAACTTTTTGCCCTGAACTACGGAGCCAATGTCGGAAACGTCACCCTGGCGCCGAGCCCGACCGGTGTGCTCTCCGGAGTGGTCACCGAACTCGGAAGCAGCACTCCGCTCGAAGCGGACATCCGGATCCGCCGCGCCGATGACGGCAGCCTCTACGCCCACGTCGTCAGCGCTGCAGGAGATGGCAGCTACAGTGTGGGTCTACCGTACTTCGACTACCTGGTGGAAGTCGGCACTGCCGGCTATCTGCCGATCCAGACGGTTGTGACCATCGATCAGCCGACGGTTGCCATGGACTTCCAGCTCGAAGTGACCAACGGATACATCCTGGTGCTCGACGATGGGGCGGCGGCCCGGGTCGTGGGTTCCAAGTACAGCGAAAAGGGGAGCACATTCCTGGCCGGTCCCTATCAGGCGGCCGAGGATCGTTCCGGCACGGTCATCAGGGATGAACTCATCGGATTCGGTTATGCCGTGGTGCTCGAGCCGTTCGACACCACCGATCCGGCTGCTTGGCCGACCTACGACTTCATCGTCGTTGCGAGCGGTGGCAACACGAACCCGGTGAACAATGCGTCTCTCCGGGCTGCACTGGTGAGTTATTGCGTCAGCGGCGGCCGGCTTCTGCTCGAGGGAGGGGAGGTCGCTTATGACCACAACGGCGATGCCGGCTTCAAGAGCAACGTCATGCATGTCTCGTCCTGGGGCGGCGACTCGAGCGGCGACCTCACCGTGGCCGATCCTGCTCATGCGCTGATGAGCAATCCCATCGTCATCGTGGGGCCGGTTCCCGTGGCTTATGCGGGTTACGGAGATCAGGACCGCGTTACCGTGGCGTCGGACGCCTCCATGCCGGCCAACTGGAGCAGCTACGCCACTCACGCGAGCATCGTGACCTACGATCCGAATCCCGAGCCCCTGGGCGGGCAGATCGTGTTCTTCACGTTCAACATCGATGCTGTCGATGCGGTCGCACGCGTGGATCTGATTCGCAACGCGGCGACGTACCTGCTCGTGGATGAGTCCGGCGATTCGTCGGTCAGCGGCCGGGTGACCCTGCAGGGGGAGGCCGACCATTCGGGCGTGCTGGTCGAGGCCGTTCCCGGCGGCGGTGTTACGGTCACGGCGTTCGACGGCAGCTATCAGCTCGGAAGCCTGTTTCCGGGGACCTACACGATCACCGCGTCCAAACCGACATGGAGCACCGAAACGGTAGAAGTGACGATCGGAGCGGCCGAAGATCTCGTGGGCGTGAACATGGGGCTTGGCCCTGTCTCGGAATACGAGATCTGTCGTCAGCCCGCCCTGTCGATACCCGACAACAACGTCGTCGGCGTTTCCGACGTGGCGACGGTGGCGTTGGGCGCCGGGATCAACGTTTCGGCGGTGGAGGTCTATGTCGACATCGCCCACACTTATCAGGGCGATCTTCGAGTGTCCCTGATGTCCCCCAGCGGCACGATCGTCGAATTGCACAACCGAACAGGCCAGGGCACTGACAATATCATCGGATGGTATCCAGGCGATCTTGATCCGGCCGGTGATCTCTCGACTCTCATCGGCGAAGCGGTCGATGGGGACTGGACCCTGACGGTTTCGGATCATGCCGCCATCGACAACGGAACCCTGGACCAGTGGTGCCTGAAGATCATCTTCTACGATCCTTCGACCGGCATCGACGAAGCTTCGCCGTCCGTCCTTGTGCTCGAAGCGAACTATCCGAACCCGTTCAACCCGTCGACCTCGATCCGATTCGTGGTGCCCCGGGACGGCCGGGTCACTCTCGACGTCTACGATCTGGCCGGCCGGTTGGTTCGTCGACTCGTCGACGATACCCTCATGGCGAACGTCTATCAGGTCTCCTGGCACGGCCGCGATGAGACCGGACAGCAAGCCGCGAGTGGCAACTATTACTACCGATTGACGACCGGTGACGAAACGGCGACCCGGAAGATGACCCTTCTGAAGTAGGTGTGCCCTACCGAACCTCGACCGACAAAGTGAAGGCCCCGAGTCGTTGGACTCGGGGCCTTCTTCTGGTGCTCGATGAAAGGTCAGTCCAGGATAAGCTCCAGCATGGAGACGTCGACCAAGGGATGGGTGTCGAGAGTGCGGCGGATCTGCAGGACGCTGTCGAAGCGGCCTGAGATCTCGCCCGAACCCTTGATCTCGTAGTCGTGGGTTGCGGAATAGGCCTCGGGACCCTTGGCCGAGGG
>Ga0180007_10001884_pt1 | contig 26402 bp, 11 predicted proteins | sample MM_PC_MetaG_FD_121122 | JGI IMG/M metagenome (GOLD analysis project Ga0180007, IMG submission 121122) | Groundwater microbial communities from the Aspo Hard Rock Laboratory (HRL) deep subsurface site, Sweden - MM_PC_MetaG | ecosystem: Environmental > Aquatic > Deep subsurface > Groundwater... | reverse complement strand
TAATATATGCCTGTTTTGAACTGACTTACAGAATAACCCCGTTAAGTTGCCTGATGAAGACATGCTGATATCGCCCCCCGCCGTATGAAGATAAGAGAAACAGAGCACGTGCTTGAAAACAGATTTTAATGACAAAGGCAAAGCACCGAACAAAACACAATACTACTTCGAAGCGAAATAGATTCGAGGCAGCACTGCTGACAACTGTCGAGCTTCCGACAGATGGGGTTCAACGACCGGAACACTGGCTGGCAAAGCTGTTATGGCCTGAGTTCGAAGAACTGCCGGTTGGTCTGATGTCTATTACTTTAATTCTCATGCTTGCGCTTGAGAAGGACCTGCAGATGTTTGTCATGGAAACACTGGCCGGCTCGTTCAGTCCATTGCTGGTTATTCTTTTTTTCAATCTCATCGCTTTCGGCATACTGGCTTTGTATCATGTTTTTTCAAAAGCCCCAAAGAGTGATCTTGAAAAACGTGGCATGATTGGGTTTGCAGTCGTCTGTTGTGCCACTTCTGGGCTTCTGGGCGGATATCGCCTTTATCTTGAACAAAGCTCTTGGCTGCAATTATTTGGCATCTGGAATGTGCTTCAGGGCGTATCTCTTGTAATTTTATTCCAGACAAAGGCTCTCAACGAAAAAAGCATGTCTGATCAGAATGCGCCACTGGCTGGCACCATAGCCAACTTCATCCTTGTTGGCTCCCTTTACGTAATTCTAAAATACGGCTTTAATCTGCATTATATCGACAATTTTTCCATCTGTGTCGCATATGCCATGAGCGTTTCTTTGTGGGTTTGTGACTATATATACAGCAATAATAGAGAGTGAGGTAATAAGCTATGTTAAAAACTATCAGATCTGCCGGGTTTGTTCTTCTGCTTGTTGTTTTTATGACTTTAACTGTTAGCGGTTTTACGAAAGACGATACCCAAACAGACACGCTGACAGCAAAGGGATTTCTATGCCTGCAGGATCTCGTGCCAGAGATCATACCAGATGTCAGATACGCAACAACCAATAACTTCACGCATAAACAGATTTATGATTCTGATCGTCTATACCTGCTTGCTCCGGCAGCCAGACAGTTTAAGATGGCAGCCAGATACCTGAAGATCACCAGCAATCTTTATTTCCGGGTATTCGATGCTTATAGACCGCTCTCGGTGCAGAAAAAATTCTGGGCGATTCTGCCCGATCCGAATTTCGTTGCTGATCCGAAAACCGGTTCACGTCACAATCGTGGGGCGGCAATTGATCTTACTCTGGCCGACAGCGAAGGCAATGCTCTGGAAATGGGAACAGAGTTTGACGACTTTACCAGTCTGGCAGCATGGTCTGCCGAAGCCATTTCAGACGAGGCCCGGCAGAATCGAAACAAGCTGAAAGAAGTTATGGAAAAATTCGGTTTTAAAGCTCTACCATCTGAATGGTGGCATTTCGACTTTGTCGAGCTTCAGAACACAGTAAACCTCGACATCCCTATTCCGCCAAAAAAGCAGGATGCCGATAGCGCTGACAACCAGTTAACTTGCCCTGAGCAAAATTAGTTCTTAACGCCAGTTTATGGATTTTGCAGTGGTATGTTCAATTCTTCTGTGCCGGCTACTGCGAAAAGGCCATTGGAAATAATTGGAATCCTTGTGCCATCAGTCTTAACCGCGCTGATCTCTGCCAGCATATCATATGGAAGCGTGATATCAATGTGCTTATGAGTATATGCCTGCGCCGGGTCAGTTTTACGCAGAGAGCTCTTTTCATTCTCTGTTGAAATAATGAGTTTCTTAGACAACAGAGAATGATGAGCACTGTCTTCTTCGTAGGAATAGCAGGTATCACCAATAGCAAAGTGTGGCCCCATTTTCTCAGTTATGAGAATGGGCAGCAAATGATGAATGTCATACTTATGTGCCATACGATAAGCCTTGGTGTTCGTACCTATTGCGAATTCGCCAATCGGAAGAGATTTGTTCGGTTTTAACAGGTTGTCGAAAATGTATTTGCGATTTTCTGATTCTTCCGAAAAGTTGCTGCAGCTGTATTCTGTAATCATTCCATCTTTAAAGTTCAGTTTAAGATTGAAAAAGCGCAAACCAGCCAGAAATGTGTCAGCAACGTGTAAGACGCCTTCTGTTCCTGTAAGTTTCGGAGTTGTAAACACTTCTCCGACAGGAATATTCACATCGGCCACGCAGTTTTCAAAAAGCGTTTCCCGACTTGGATCAGCGATTTTCTGGAACTGCACCCTGAGGTCGGTTTCATTACCGTCAACGCCTTTGATATGAACATAATCAGCCTGGTCAAGAATATCGATCATGAACTGCTGAATCTTTGCATAATGCATGTTGTCGAGCATGTTTAATTCAAGCGTATCTGTAAAGATAGCAGCAAAATTGTCACCAATTTCAGTCGAAGGGAAAGCTATCATACTAAAGCTGGTCTCTTCGCGTGGAGCTGTCTGGTAAAACAGTCTGGTAGTTTTACCCTGCATTTGATGCTGGATCTTATCCTGCTCTTCACTCATCGTAACAGTTGTGTTCTTAATAACCGGAACAAAGGGTTTTTCGCCGAAAAGCAGTATGACCAGCGGGCCGGCTTGAAGCTTAAGTTGTTTTTCCATTTTTGCAAGCGCATCACTGATTATTGAAAAACGTTTATCTGCATATTGCTGATCGAAATATAGGCCCATACTGAAGCGCAAATCGTAGGAATATTGCTCATTGGCGCCTTTTACTGCTGGCGCACCGACCGATGCGGTTAAACCAATTGCAGCTAATTCCTGCATCATCATTAACGCCAGTCTTTCCATGCCCATCGGGTAAATTACACGGGCATATTTCTTTTTGCGATAATCCTGATTTTTTCGTTCAAAACTCTGTAAATAGGCATTTACATGGTGTTTTGCGATATTCCGCAAATCAGATTCGGGGTAAGCAGCGATAAATTCGGCCATTTTTAATATTTCTGGTTTAACATAAGCCCCGAAGCGATACAGGTAGCGGACATCCGCAAAGTCCGAGCTTTCCAGGATATCCTTATATAGAGTGTATTCGGGGTCGTGTGAACGATAAAAATGAAGAAGCGTGCTCATTTCCATGTTGCTGAAAAGATATGATTTATAGGCATCAAGAGAATTTTCAAAGCCGATATTACCGTGCTGCCATAATTCATAAAGGTTCAAAAACAGCTTGTTACATTCACTCATTTCTGTGTAATTGCCTATTCTTGCAAAAAAGCAGGAATCACGCAAAGCCGAATAGACAAGAGAAACTAACTGTCCAGTCTGCAACCCGAACTTTGCCGCAGCATAATCCGGGTTGGCAAAACAGATTTCATAGCTATCTGCACCAGGAACAATTTCAGCAAAATAGCTGAGATTGTTCTTTTGCAGGTGCTCCAGTGAGAAGCTTCTGAAGCTTTGATCCTGCTCAAGCATCTGCTCGAATTCAGCTCCGTTAATTATTATGTCACGAACAGCGGCAAAAAATTGGCCCCAGGCTTCTTCGGTTGATATATCAAGAGCACGGATAGTCTGTAAAGTATCGGCCCAGGCCCCCTTGCCTTTTTTCATCCATTCATTGAGTGTAGTTTTGATGTCTGACATGTTAACTCCTGCTTGCTTTAAACTGATTCTATCTAGTCTTTAATCTCTGGCAATAATTTTAAACTGGCATTTCAGAAGAAGCATTGTTTTTACAAGGTCAATGCCATTCAAAAATTCTGCCAGGAAAAGTCAAAAGCCGACTATTCAAGATAGCTGAAAATTCTGGGAACATTATACTATTGCTGTCAAACCTCGGCAAATGTTTATGCGAATCCCTGCGAATAGAGCCCCGCCTAATTCTTATGGGTAAAGCACGATGTCGTCGTCAGTGCCAGACTGCCCATCGGGGCCAACGCTGAAAAGATGAGGAGCAGAAGCGACTTCGTAATTAAGAAGCCCTCCTGAAAATAGATCGCGTGGTGGTTGAACAGGTGATGTTGAAACTTTAAGCCAGTCGCACAGTTCCGCAAGACTGGCCGGAGCGCTGCCGGTTTCGGCCTGATAGGAAGCCAGCGCCGCAGCAAAACCCAGTGTGTGCAGATACTGACGGCCTTTAGTGTCTTTTATCCATATCTCGCCCCAGTCATAATCAAAATATATCAGCGTCATAAAATTTTGCAGCTGAAAAGGCAGTAGTAGTTTGCCGTAAACTCTGTAGCCCCATCCTTCAATCGTCATGGACGCTACACCTTTGCAGCGATTGAGGTCGACAAGAATTGCAGGAAAGGTGGCGTTGCCAGCTTCAAAACTTTTGAGAACCGGCAGCGGAAGTTCGAACAGAGCCAGACGGAGTTGCTTTATTTCTGGAGTTTCAGGGTCAGGGAAAGGGGCCTTGCGTGATGTCTCTGCGGGCAAGTCAGCGGCCGCGAAACAATACTGCTTCAGTTGCTCAGACCAGCATGCATCCTCGGTCTTAAGTAAGGTTGCCGAGGTTGGCAGGACTGTCTCCAGCTCTCTGACGAAGTTTATCAGTTCAATTGCGGATTTTCGTGAAATCTTTCCGCGCGACTGATACTCTCTCAACGTATCAGCTGCAAAATATCTATATGCCGCGGCTGCTCCCGTTACATAACCTGGAAAAATCTCTGCCTGTGCGCCCTCAAGCTCAGCGGCGCACAAACAAAGTCCGCGCACAAGGCCGAGAATGACATCTTCCCTCTCTATGGTCGGGGCGAGGCCGCGCCAGAATCTGCGACGATTGCCAGATTCTACTACACGACGGTTAGAAAGCTCGACTTTTATGGTTCCGTCTGGGGGCGATTCGGGCTGTGCTGCAATCATAGTCGGATCAGCCGTTGTATCAATCAGAATGCGTTCGTAAGATGCTCGTTCTTCTGCTGGCCAGTCCTCTATTGCCTGCGTCAGACTCGCCATAAACTCGTTACCATAGCTTGATTGTTTAAACAGGCTTTCAAAACGCGGGGGCGGGTCAAGAGCGGCCAGACGACTTGCAGACAATTCAGATGCCGGTGTCCGCGCCTGCTCTTTTGGATCAGGCCGGTCAGCCATTTCGACAGCTTCAAAAACACACAAAACAGTCACAATCAATATTGGCACCAACATCATGTCTAGCGCGGGGTTGCGCCGTTTTATGGTTGCTCCCTCAGGGATAATCACTGCGGACAAGAATCTGTGCATAGCAAACATAATAGTGCTGAACAGAATTAAAAACAGGGCTACGCGAACTAATCCTGATGTAAGCTCCGATATTGCCGCCAAAAGAGAAAGCATAAAGATGAGAATGCCGAGTGTTGCTAGAATTGTTTTTACTGTTGAGATCTGCCAGCCGCGTTTAACGGTTTCCGATTGTTCAACCAGCGGCAACCCGAGTCTGTCGGTTAATTCTCTGATCAGTCCCTGTTGATCAATAATGTGATCAGGAAGAAATCTTTGTTTGTTGTCAATTACCAGAGCTAACATTCTGGGTGTAAAAATACTGCTGGTATTCGCAGGCACAACTGCCTGTAGACGCGTTTTTTCGATGATAGCGCGACTGTAATAATCTTCGATGACAATGCCTGCATCAGAAACCGCAATGAAGAAAAAGCTCTTTGCCTTGGAAAATTTGAACATGCGATGCTGTGAAAAGCTGACTACAGTGCTGAAAAAAAACAGCCGGCTGATAACCGCCCAGTCAGGGAGATAACCGAATTCGAACATCCAGTTGTATAGGAAAAAGAGGTTGGCGAGAAAAACCAGCACATCAATCCAGAAGGTAAGGCGACTCGCCTTTGCATGCGTTGCAGCAGCCAATTCTGGGTCCCGTCTGAACACCGCCGGCTCTTTTGTCGGGTTCACCTGTTCGTCAATCGCGATGAAGAGTGCTAAAGCGACGTCTGTTGGCAATCTGGCGCGAAACAGCATCAGGAAGTGCTTCGGCGCTGATTTCTGCGGGCAACAACGGCGTCAGAATGAACGCAAGTTGCTCAACACCTGGGTGACCGGCCGATTCAAGGCGAACAATGGTCTCTAACCACTTCTCGGCGGCAGAGACACTGATTACTTCTGCGGTGTTTACGTAAATCAGCAGTTCATTCTTGGGATCATCGAGCACAGCGCGATCGATCAACATGCGAACCCAATAAAAATCTTCAAAAACGCTGATTTCACAGGTTTGCTGAATCGGCCACCCGTAACCGGGCTGGTTGACAATAATATTGGCCGGATTTGCGTGTGGCCAGCTTTTTATCGGCAGATAAAGATTGATGGCATAAAGTTCGCCAGGGGTGTTGCCCTGATAGCGGTCAAAATATGCCGACACGATCGGCTTATAATTAAAATCTTCGACTGAGAGCCGTGGTTGTTTATCTGACAGTCGGATCATGGCTGAATAAGACATTATGCCGGGTTTTACGGATATTTCATGGGTCTGAGCAAAATAACCCGGGGCTGAGGCGGAAACCTTGATGACTTTTCCTGATAGTCTGCAGGTGACATGGGGATTCGGTATGACCTGCGTGAGACTGGTGCGAACATCAACATCGATAAGATAAGGGCCGGCCTTATACTCAGCGCCCAAAATGTCCATAGGGAACCCGAGAATAAAAGCGAACAGCAACAAACATGAAAACGCTGTACGCAACCGGAAAATTACCATTGGGCCGGTCATTCGCTGTTATTTCCTTTCGCCAGAAACCATTTATCTGACAAAAATTTTACCACGCCCGGCAACGATAAAACAAGCCTTTTGGGCGCCTGAAAATCATTTTTTCTATTTATATAATCATGAAAAATATTACGCATAATATCGATCGGAGCTGCTTCTGTATGCTTGAGCACTTATTCTTACCAGGAAAACGTTTTTGTTGTCGATAATGTTGCGACATAGCGACTTAATATGTTTGCGCTTAAAGTTGCTTCTAGTTGCAATAACCATTATCATTTATATGTAAGTGTCGGAAAAAAAACAAAACAGAACTGCCAGCTTTAACCCTGACTGCCTTTGGCAAATCAATCTGCAGAGAGTTTCTGAAGAATCTTAAAACCTGAATATGAGGCTCAATTTGAGCTGACATAGTCTCTTGAAAGACTGTTAGCTTTATGCTGGAGCAAAAGTTGCAATTTCTCTAAAAACATGCAAAGGCGGAAAATGCCAAAAGATCGTTACAGAGAGCTTTTCGAAAGGTCTTCCGATGCTATCCTTATTATTATCGGGGATAAATTTGTTGATTGCAATGACGCTGCAACCAGGATGCTCCGCTATAAAAAGAAAAAGGATCTTCTTAATGCGCATCCTTCGCAATTGTCTCCGGAACGCCAACCTGACGGTCGTTTGTCTTATGAAAAAGCGAATGAAATGATTGCTGAGGCCTTTAAAAATGGCTCTAATCGATTTGAATGGGAGCACAGGCGAGCAGATGGCGAAGTTTTCCCGGTTGAGGTGTTACTTACTGCCGTAAAAGAAGCTGATTTGGATACTCTTCATGTTGTATGGCGTGAGATTTCTGATCGCAAACAAGTAGAAAAATCCCTCCTTCGACTCACCTCTATTATTGCCTCAACAAGCGACATGGTTTTAACTGCAACACCTGATGGCAAAATTCAATTCGTGAATGATGCTGGTTTAAGAATGCTTGGATGGGAACAAGAAAGCCTGGCAGACCGAAAAATTTCTGATGTGCATCCTGAATGGGCTTTGAAAGCTGTTAACTCTGGCATTCAGGCTGCAATCAGCGAAGGAATCTGGACTGGAGAATCGGCGGTTATTGGAATTGACGGGCGTGAAATTTTTGTTTCACAGGTCATAATGTCGCATAAAAGTTCACATGGTGAACTGGAGTCTATTTCGACCATCATTCGTGACATTTCTGATCGCATAGAAGCTGAGAATAATCTTCAAAGCAATCTTCGTCTGCTCAATTCAATTATCGAAAATCAGCCATCCTGCCTGAAGCTGGTAAAATTTGATGGAACACTTCTTGATATGAATCCCGCCGGACTAAAAATAATTCAAGCAAAGTCAAAAGAGGAAGTGATTGGAAAGAATGTTTATGATCTTGTTCTCGATGTTGATCGAGAGCGCTATCGGAAATTCAATGAAAGAATTTGCCGCGGCGAAAATGACACATTCACCTTCAGTATGTATGCCCTGGATGGCTCTATTCATCAACTGGAAACGGTAGCTGTACCTCTCTATCTTGGCTCTGAAAAAGGCACTGTCCAGCTTGGAATTTCAACAGATATCACCCAGAAACTTTCTTATGAAGTCGAAAAGAAAAAACTTGAAAGTCAGCTTAATCAGGCCCGAAAAATGGAATCAATTGGTACGCTTGCCGGCGGTATTGCTCACGACTTTAATAACATTCTGTCGGCTATAATGGGCTTTGCCGACATTGCCATGATGGAATCAGAGAATCCCGTGAAATTGCGCAGAGACCTTGAGGAAATTTTAAAAGGTGCCAACAGAGCAAAAGAATTGGTTCGGCAAATATTAACTTTCAGTCGAGAGAGTCCACAACAAATTCAGTCCATCAAAGCTCAAATAGTTGTTGAAGATACATTGAAGCTCCTGCGTTCAACGATTCCAACGACAATTGAGATTCGAACAGATATTAATCCAGACTGTCAAACAATTCTGGCAGACCCCACTCAGATTCACCAGATTGTCATGAACCTCTGTACAAACGCATATCAGGCAATGAGAGGAAAAACAGGAACATTGGCTGTTTCATTACAACAGGTAACGTTACATCAGTCTGATGTCAGCCACAAAATAAATATGAAACCAGGATCATACATCAGGCTCATTGTTAGTGACTCTGGTATCGGAATGAGTAAAGAAATTCAGGATAAGATTTTTGATCCCTATTTCACCACAAAAGAAAAGGGCGAAGGAACAGGGCTTGGCCTTTCGGTAGTGCATGGAATTGTAATAAGTCTTCTTGGTGACATAACTGTCTATTCAGAAGAAGGTATCGGAACAACCTTTAACGTCTATTTACCTGTGATTGGCAAAGCTGTAAAGGAAATACCAGAACGTGAATTCGCTATTCCAGCATCAGAAAATGGTGAACACATCCTTCTGGTAGATGATGATGAAGTAATCGTCTTTATGTTAACAATAGTTCTCGAACAGTTGGGCTATCAGGTAACTTCGCTGTCAAGTAGTCTGGATGCCCTTGAAATGTTCAAACAGGATTCGGGGAAATACGATCTGATAATTTCTGATATGACCATGCCGAAGATGACCGGAGAAAAGCTTATTAAGCAAATACTGGCAATCAAACCGGAAATTCCAGTAATTTTATGTTCAGGTTACAGTGAAATGATGGATGTGGAAACAGCCAATGCTATGGGAGTTTCTCACTATATTCTTAAACCAGTTACAAGAAAAGACCTTGCCGTGGCTGTCAACAAAGCCTTGAATGGTGTTTGACTTTCATTTTTCCTGCAGGGATTACAATCCGACATATTGCCGTAGACACTAATGATAAAGCCGTTTTTGCAGCTTATCAGACTGCAAAAAACGGTTTTATTGCAATATGCTCCGATTTCAGATTTTCAATATTTTCATGAGGCCCGTCCATAGCCCGTTTAAAAGTTTATTGATAGCTTTTATTAAATCCTTTATTACTTCAACTGTGGTGCTTACTACAGTGCTTACACCTGATGACTGAGGCTGCTGCCCCGCCGGCGTTGTCACTGAAGATCCTGACTGATTGCCACTGACGGTTGAGGTTTGTTCTGTTGCCGACGTTGAAGATCCAGACTGATTGCTGGCAATGTTGGGTGTTTGAGGCGCCGGAGTTGAATTGCCACTTTGGGTGCTGGCCTGTTTTGTTGGTTTATGCTGGAATACGCGGTCGAATTTTTTGACATACTTTTTGGTTTTGGGGTTGTAAGTTCTTACTACAGCCTTTTCTGGAGATAACTTAATGGTATGAACCCAGGACGATTTTGGTTGAACACTGGGGATATGTATTACGGTAACCTTACCAACCTTGTTTACCGGTGAAAAGTAGTCTTTTGTACTCGGGCTCATGTGCAGATGCCCGGCAACCCAGAGAAAAACCTGTGGATTATTCTGCAGAATATCGTGGATCTTGCCTGCCGGCTGGGCAGTAGCGTGCGGAATCGTAAGCCCGCGCTCTTTTTCGTAACTGCCTTTAAGCGGAGCATGGCAGAAAACAATGGTCGGAAGATCACGATTTTCTTTAAGAGTTTGTCTCAAAAACTCCAGAGTGCCATCTGAAACCTGCACCAGCAGTTTTTCTTTCAGCTCGTCGTCTGGAAGAAAAACTAGCAGATGACCACCAGCTTTTCGCGTATAACGTAGAGATCTAAGTTTCAGAGCCTTACGGAACCGTTCCAACTTAGATTTCTTCTCGGCCGGGCCAGCAACAAGTTTTTTGTTATTCTTGCCAAAATGATCGCGATATCTTACATCGTGGTTGCCCGGAACTGCCAGTATCGGCACAGAAAAACGGCTTAGTGCCTGAATAAGTGTTGTATATTCATTTTTTGAACCAATTTTTTTACACAGGTCACCTGTGATTGCTACTGCATATATATTGGGCAACGAATTAATGGCTTTAACAGCTGACATAAACATTTCATAATTTTCGTCTCTGATGTGAAGATCGCTCATAATTGCGATTGTGCATGTATCATTGTCTGCTTCGTTCTTTTTCTCAAAATAGAGAATACCTGAGCCAGAACCAACGTTAGAGGCGCTTTTCGACAGATCAACATCATTCTTAAGCTCGAATGGATTAATCTGTTGTGCGTAACTTGCAGATGAGCTCAATAAAACCAGAAAAATCAGAACAATAAAAAATGATAAAGCCTTCTGGTTACAGATCATGTAATTTCTCCAATCATTTGATTACTGTCCAATACTACCGTATTATGTGAATAAAAGTTTATACAAATCAATACTCTTCATGTTTCACACCTTACTTTACTCATACGATTATTTGCCACTAATACGAAACTGCTAATACAGGCATGTTAAATCTTTGCAAGACATCTACGACATATCCGTGGTAAATTTGCCGTCGAACTAAACTGGCGGTAACATTATGGAACAGAAAAATTCATTAACGCGACGCATTCTGACCGGGCTGGCGCTGGGAGCTGGCACCGGTCTGGCGATGTCATATCTTCCCTCATGCAATTTGCGTGACCTGTGGCTCAGCGGTCTTTTCGACCTGGTTGGCGGTCTGTTTATCAACTCGATTCGCATGCTTGTCGTGCCCCTGGTTTTTGTATCGCTTTTCTGTGGAATAAACAGTCTGGGTGATATCTCGCGCCTTGGCCGAATCGGCGGCAAAACCATGGCTTTTTACCTGCTCACAACAGGCCTGGCTATTACACTCGCGCTCATTGTTTCGGTGGTTGTGCAACCGGGCCAGGGCCTTAACATGGCTGAACTCTCAAAACATGAGCCAACTATCGCTTCCCGTCAGTCGATGGTGAAAACATTACAGAACATCATTCCCAATAATCCGGTTGCCGCCATGGCCGAAGGAAACATGCTGCAGATAATTTTTGTGGCACTTCTGACCGGAATCAGCGCCACCCTGGTCGGCGGCCGCGCCAAACCGGTTGTCGACCTGTTTGAGTCAGCCAATGCCGTGATCATGAAAATGGTTATGTTGCTTATGCATCTCGCTCCCTATGGCGTATTTGCGCTGATTGCAAAGACCTTTGCAACGGTCGGCCTTGATGCCATGATGCCACTGCTTAAATATACGCTGACGGTTTTGTTTGCACTGCTGCTGCACATGACTCTTATTTACATGGGCGCTCTCAAGCTTATCGGCCGACTCAACCCGCTCAAATTTTTCCGCAATTTTCTGCCGGCAATGAGTGTAGGCTTCTCGACCGCGAGCAGCAACAGTACACTGCCAGTAACGATTGAGACTGTCGAAATGCGTTGCGGCGTTTCAGGCAGTGTTGCTTCATTCTGCCTGCCCCTTGGCGCAACCATAAATATGGACGGAACCGCTATTATGCAGGGCGTCGCCGTTGTTTTTATAGCGCAGGTTTATGGTATTCCCTTGCCGCTCAGTTCATTTCTGACCGTTATTTTGACTGCCACCATGGCATCGATCGGAACTGCCGGGGTACCGGGAGTTGGTCTGATTACTCTTTCCATGGTGCTTGAGTCAGTCAATCTGCCGGTGGAAGGTATTGCGCTGATCATCGGTGTCGACCGTATTCTTGACATGGCGAGAACCGTTACCAACATCACCGGAGATGCTGTCTGCACTATACTGGTCGCCAAGTCAGAAGGTGAGTTTGATGCCACCGTTTATAACGCCAACAATTCGAGCGAGTAGGTTGCTGCCTTCATAAGCAAGATAAAGGTGAGTTAATGAAAGTATTCCTTACAACGTTTATTATTTCACTGACGCTGATTCTTGGCAGTTACTACCTGATAATCGAATATCAGAAACCATTGCGGTTTGATTTGCTCGAAATCAAAGACCTTGAAGCTCTTGGGCAGCTGGAAGCCAGACAGTATCTTTTCACACATAAAAGCTTCCTGGATGCCATTGCTAAGGATGATGTTGAAGCTGTCAGCCTGTTTGTAAAATCAGGTATGAAAACGGAATTTGCTATAGATTATAGTTACAAAATATCCGATAACAGTCCATATCTATTTTATGCCAGTCAGACCTTCATGCTTTATAATCCGGTTTCACTGGCAATAATAGCTGAATCCGGGAAGTCACTGCCTATTTTACTGGAGAGCACAGAAAATTTTGGTATTTTAAACAACCTGACTTTGCACCCATATTCAAAACTTAAAGATAAAAATTCGTTTGACCTGCTGGCTCTCGCCATCAGAACTGACAACCTTGAGTTGTTGCGTACATTGCTGAAGGCTGGCCTTAAGCCAGAAAAACAGATATATCTTGTCGTTGCTATGCATGGCAGAAAAGAAAATGAAAAAAAATCGCCAAACGCTCATGAAAGATATTTGCCAAACGCTCAAGAAAGATATTTGCCAAACGCTCGTGAAATATCTTCGCTAGAGACTATTGAAGAAACCACCGCTTTTTTGCGCGCAAAAGCCGAGATTATCCTTGAGTTGATAAATAGCGGGCAAAACATTGAACAGCGAATTCCGATACCAATACCTATACCGACAGCAATTGAAATGTATTTTTTGATTGCTGGCAGTGAAATCAGAGAAAACCTGATTGCCAGAGTCAAAGATCCCGCTGTAAGAAAGAAACTGCAGGCAATTTCGGATAAAATTATTGTAAATCCGCCCCCAAAAAAATCAGCTGAATGAGATCTATTTTGCTGATTACTTAAGGCCTTTAACCGGAAAAGTTGCGCCGAACCGAAATCAACTCGGCGGCAATACTGACTGCGATTTCCTGCGGGGTCTGGGCGCCGAATTTGAGACCAATCGGAGTACGAATTCTTGCCAGTTCTTCTTCGCTGGCGCCAAGATGGCTCAGTTCCTTGAATAGTGTGATAATTTTGCGTTTGCTGCCAAGCATGCCAAGATAGGCAAGCGGGCGTTTGATTACGGCGGAGATGGCGTCGAGATCGTCACGATGACCGCGAGTGCATATTACGACATACTCGGCTGGGGTCAGCTGCAGATCAGCAAGAATGTCTGGAATCTGGCCGCAGAGAGTCTCGACACCATCCGGGAAACGCGATTTTACAAGCATATCCGGGCGATCATCGATTACCCTGACGGCGAAGCCAATACGTTGCGCAACCCATGCCACTTCAATGCCGACATGTCCAGCCCCTGCAATAACAAGACTGGGGCTTGCGATCAGGTGTACCGCGTAAAATTCCACGCCAGATTGAGTTGGAACTTCAAGAAGCAGAATAGCTTCATGTCCTTCTCTTGCCTGCGCGCTAAGCAGTTCAAGTTCCTGCGCCCGCTCTGGTGCGACTGAAACCAGGGCAGCCGTCATTTCGCCGCCGCAGATCATGCCGTCACGAACGCTTACATCATGGTTTAGCGCCAGAACAGTTTTGAGCGAACCACCGCCGAGTAAAAGATCCCAGGCCTGACGGCGCACTGCAGCTTCGAGACAGCCACCCCCGCCAACTGTGCCAATCGAGCGACCAGCCTGATCACAGGCCATCATTGATCCTGTTACCTGTGGTGTCGAACCACTGGTCTTAACTATCACACAGAGAACCGCAGCACGCCCAGCAGTTAACTCATCAACAACATGATAAAAAGGTTCCAGCCCGCCTGAGGCAACGACATGCTGCACGCCTTCGGGTAATCTCAAGCTATGACTCATTTTTCCACCTGATAAAAAGATGCGATCCGCCAGATCATAATACTTGAGCCACGTAAGGATAACAATCCGGAACAGTCAAATTTTACTCGAAAATTTCCACACTACATGTTAAGATTACCCGCAAACAACTGGCACCCTACTAAATCTGGCGCCCTGCAAAGACAGTCTCAGCAGCAGAATCTGATGCTTCGGCGGTCAACGCGGGCGACAGGCGTAAAGTTATTTAGATTCTGAACAGACACAGGAAGGTCGGCATGAAGCGTATAGAACCAAAATTTGAACCACTGGCGATTGTAGGCATGAGTTGCCTGTTCCCCAAAGCTCAAAGCGTTGAAGATTACTGGGCCAACATCAAAGAAAAGGTTGACGCAATAACCGAAGTGCCGCCCACACACTGGAAAGCCGAAGATTACTTTGACAGTAATAAAAAGCGCACAGACCATGTGTACAATGCCACTGGCGGTTTTCTCGACCCGATCGATTTTACCCCAGGCGAATGGGGAATCGCGCCATCTGACCTCGATTCTATCGACACATCACAGCTGCTAAGCCTGGTTGTAGCACAGGGCGCTCTCAATGACGCCGGCTACGGCGCAACTCGCGAATTTAACCGTGATAACGTCAGCGTAATTCTTGGTCTGACTGGAACCCTTGAACTGGTTGTTCCGCTGGGTGCACGACTTGGTCACCCGATCTGGCGCCGGGCAATGCAGCACGCTGGCATTCCCGCCGATATCACCGAAGAAGTTATCAATAGCATCGGCAAAGCCTACGTCGGCTGGCAGGAAACCTCGTTTCCAGGTCTCCTCGGCAATGTTGCCGCCGGCCGCATCGCCAACCGCCTCAATCTTGGCGGCACTAACTGCGTGGTAGACGCTGCGTGCGGAAGCTCACTGGGCGCCATCAATAACGCAGCTCTCGAACTCTGGACCGGTAAAACAGACATGGCGATTACCGGCGGAATCGATACTTTCAACGATATTTTCACGTATATGTGCTTCTGCAAGACGCCAGCGCTTTCACCGACCGGCCATGCGCGGCCCTTCAGTATCGACAATGACGGAACCATTCTTGGTGAAGGTATCGGCATGGTTGTGCTAAAACGTCTTTCAGATGCTGAACGCGATGGCGACCGCATCTACGCCTGCATTAACGCTGTTGGCACCTCAAGCGATGGCAAAGGCAAGGCCATATATGCCCCAAGTTCGGCTGGTCAGAAAAAAGCCCTGATCCGCGCCTACGATATGGCCGGAATTACTCCCCGCGACATCAGCCTGGTTGAAGCACACGGAACCGGAACCAACGCCGGTGACGAGGTCGAAACCACAGCACTCAAAGAAGTGTATGGAGATGCCGAAAACGGCCGACCATGGTGCGCGCTCGGCTCAGTTAAGTCTCAAATCGGTCATACCAAGGCAGCTGCCGGCTCAGCCGGTATTATTAAAGCGGCGCTCGCGCTCTATCATAAGGTTATTCCGCCGACAATCAAGATTTCGCAACCGGCAAAGGGTGTCTCTGGCGAAAACATTCCTTTCTATCTGCCCGACAAAATCAGGCCTTGGATAACTGACGATGCAAGGCCTCGCTATGCCGCGGTCAGCGCGTTGGGGTTTGGTGGCAGCAATTTTCATGTGGTCGTTTCTGAATATAAGGCCGAAAAGCCTGGCGACGACTGGAAGCAAAGCGTCGAACTGATAACCATATCCGGTAAAACCCATGGCGATGTCGAAAAACACCTTTCAAGCCTGACCGCTTGCAAAAACGCGCAGCAGCTACGCAAATTTGCAGCAGAGTCGCGTCACAGCTTTGATGCTGATGAAAACTGCCGCCTGGCCTTTGTTGTCGAATCAACCAATGACATCGACAAGCTGGTCGCTGACATTAAAGGCAGTCTGGCCAATAAATCCGACTCTTTCACCTTACCAAACGGCGCATACTTTGCCACTGGCAAACAGAAGGCAGCGATTGGCGTTATTTTTCCCGGGCAGGGTGCGCAGTATCCTGGCATGAGCCTTGATCTGGTCTGCGGTAATAATGAAGCATTCGCAACCTTTGTCGAAGCTGATCGCGAAATAGCAACTCTCGATGGGCTGGGCAACCATCTCGTTGATTATGTGTTTCCGCGTCCGACCTATAATGCCGAGAATGACAAGGTCAATGACGAAAAGTTGCGTGCCACTGATATCGCACAGCCTGCCATCGGCGCAATTGCACTCGGACAATATCGCATGCTCGAAGGTTTTGGACTGCATGCTGACGGTTTTGCCGGCCACTCTTACGGAGAACTGGTCAGTCTCTGCGCAGCGAAAGTATTTGACAGCACAACCTTGGCCAGGCTTTCCCGCAAACGCGGTCAGCTCATGGCTCAGGGAAGTGGTGATCGTGGCGGCATGATCGCCGTTGCCGCCGATAGAACTGCAGTCAAAACAGTAATTGCCGACGAAAAGCTCGATCTCGTTGTCGCCAATCACAACTCACCTCAGCAGGTGGTTCTCTCTGGTAAAACCTCTGAAATAGAACGTTCCCGCGAAATTTTCAAGCAACGCAAGATGCGCGCAACTGTGCTCAACGTAGCCGGGGCTTTCCACAGTTCTTTTGTTGCGGATGCCGCCGAGCCTTTCCACGCTTTTCTTGCCGGCGAAAAAATGAATAAGCCGGCAGTGCCGGTTTATGCCAATACAACCGCCGCACCCTACCCTGCTGACATCGAAGGAATCAAAAAAATACTTGGCTTTCAGCTTGCCAACCAGGTGCGTTTCGTCGAAATCATCGAAAAAATGTATGCCGACGGCATAAGAACCTTTATCGAAGCCGGCCCTGGCGGTAAAATCACCGGCCTGATCAAAGCCATTCTCGAAGGCCGCAGTTGCAACATAATTGCTGTTGATTCTTCTGCCGGCAAACGCTCTGGGCTCACTGACCTTGCCAGAGTTCTGGCACAGCTGAGTGCTCTTGGACATCGACTGTTAATCAACCGCTGGCAGAACGGTGAAATCTGGCTGTCTCAACAGCCAGCTCCGGGCAAGCCTAAACTGACTTTCCCGCTTTGTGGCGCCAATTACAAATCAGCTGCTCATAAAAAATTCCTTGAAGAACTTGCAAAACCTGCACCAGTTAAGCTGACCACCAGCAAACCAGACGCTGCTACACCAAGTCTGGTAACACCAGCATCGATTCCGATGGCGACACCCGCTGTTGCGGCATCAGCAACAGCTTACCCTCAGACCCGGACAGGTAATATGAGCAACAATAACAACTATCCGCAAAATCCATCGTTTACAGCTCCGACAGCGTCTAACGACGCTCTCAGACTTTCGCGCGAAACACTTTCGGCCTTGCAGCAGTTGCAACAGCAGACTGCCGAACTACACCGCAAGTTTCTTGAAGGCCAGGAAACCGCACAAAAAACGATCATGGCATTAATCTCGGGTCAGCGTATGCCGGCCACGACATCATTTTCAGCTCCAGCACCGGTTTATACCCAGCCTGCCGAAGCACAAATCATGCAGCCGCGAGTTCAACAACAGCCTGCCGCCAGCTATAAGGCATCTGCCTCGGCACCGGTTGTTCAAACAAAGCCCGTTGTAATGCCAGCCGTGGTTGCAGCTCCGGCACCTGCTGACACCAGCCGCATTCAGGCGGTATTGCTCGAAGTTGTCAGCGAAAAAACCGGTTATCCGGTCGAAATGCTCAATCTCGACATGGACATGGAAGCAGACCTTGGCATTGACTCAATCAAACGTGTAGAAATCATGTCGGCCATGCAAGAGCGTCTGCCCAATGCGCCCGTTGTGCAACCCGACCAACTTAGTAAACTTCGTACTCTGGCTCAGATTCTGCAATATCTTGGCAGCGACTCCAGAGCATCTACCGCAGCAGCGCCAGCGAATATTGCTGCTCCAGCCGCTGCCAACAGCAGTCGCATTCAGTCGGTATTACTTGAAGTCGTCAGTGAAAAAACCGGTTATCCGGTCGAAATGCTCAATCTCGACATGGACATGGAAGCAGACCTCGGCATTGACTCGATCAAACGTGTCGAAATCATGTCAGCAATGCAGGAACGCCTTCCCGACGCGCCAGTTGTGCAGCCTGATCAGCTCAGCAAACTTCGCACCCTGACTCAGATTCTGCAATACCTTGGCAGCAATTCTGGAGCATCTGCGACTGGTTCTGCGCAAGCGAATGCAGCGGCGCCAGCCGGACAAGGCAACAACACAGCAAATATTAAGCCGGTTTTAATCGAGATTGTCAGCGAAAAGACTGGCTACCCAGCTGAGATGCTAAATCTCGACATGGACATGGAGGCAGACCTCGGCATAGACTCAATCAAACGTGTCGAAATCATGTCAGCGATGCAGGAACGCCTTCCCGACGCGCCAGTTGTGCAGCCCGATCAGCTTGGTAAGCTGCGCACTCTCTCTCAAATTCTCGACTATCTCGGTTCTGGCAGCAGCAATGCGGCGGCGCAAACGGCAGTGGCAGCACCAACTGCGATGATACCAGGCATGAATGGCATTCTGCTCGAAGTTATCGCCGACAAAACTGGTTACCCAACAGAAATGCTCAACCCCGACATGGATATGGAAGCCGATCTTGGAATTGACTCAATCAAGCGGGTCGAAATTCTTTCTGCTTTCCAGGAACGGGTGCCCAGTGCGCCGGTCGTACAACCTGGCGACCTTGGCAAATTCAGAACTATTGCCCAGATTCTTGAATACCTAAATGCTGGCAATGCTACAACTCCTGCACCAGTAAAGACTCTACCTGCCACACAGCCGTCTGCACCGGCAAAAACCGAGTCGGTCCCCGCAGTAAAAGCCTCGGCAGAGCATTTTCCGATCAAAAGAACAGTATTAAAGGCATACGAACTTGACAGCACTCTGACCACACCGATTAAGGCGCTCAAAAAGGGTGACAGTCTGATTGTTGTCGATGATGGTTTCGGACTGGCCGAAGCGGTCTGCGAACAATTTGCCGCCGCCGGCTTCAAGCCCTGCCGACTTAAACTCAAAGACGTGGTCAACGCACAGTTCCTCAACGATGCCAAAGGCTTCATACTGCTTGCGCCTTTGCCAGAAAAAGCTTCACATAACCTCTGGGAAAAAGCCTCTGAAGAATGGCTTAAAGACTGTTTTATTGCCACCCAGAAAGTTGGCATGGCAATAAGAGCCAACGGCACTGGTCTGATTGCGACGGTTTCGCGCCTGGATGGCGCCTTTGGCCTTGAATCTCCAACACGCACCATCGACCCGATTCAAGGCGGCCTCGCTGGACTAAGCAAGACCATTACTCATGAATGGCCCGAAATGAATGTTCGCGCAATCGACCTCGATTATCGCTTTAAAGATGTGCAAGGCGCAGCCGAAAAGCTGGTAAAAGAATTGCTGCACGAAGGACCTGTTGAAACTGGGCTGACCCGTTCATGTCGATATGGTCTACGCGAAGTTGAAGAACAATTGGCAGAGCAGCCTGGCTCTCCGCTTCTGCATCAGGGCGAGGTTGTCGTGGTCACTGGCGGTGCGCGTGGTGTTACTGCCGAAACCGCGCTGGCAATGGCAGAAAAATACAAAACAAACATGGTTCTGGTTGGCCGCTCGCCCGAGCCTCGCCCAGAACCAGCCTGGCTTGCCGATGTAACCGCAGAACCGGCAATAAAACAAGCCATACTTGCGAACAGCGGCAAAAAGCTCACACCAAAAGAGCTCGAAGCAGAATTCAGATCGGCAATGGCAAACCGCGAAGTGCTCAATAATCTAGAGCGCATTCGCAATGTCGGAGTCAAAGCATTCTACCACTCCGCTGACATTCGCAATGCCGAAGATATTGCGCGAGTAATTGAACGCTCGCGCCAGGAAGTCGGGCCGATCTGTGCCCTGATACACGGCGCCGGAGTTCTACGCGACCGCCGAATCGAAGACAAAACCCGCGATCAGCTCGACGATGTCATCGACACCAAGATTACCGGCCTGCGCAACCTGCTGCTGGCAACTAACAAAGATGACCTTAAAGCAATTATTCTGTTTTCGTCGTTTTCCGGGCGCTTCGGGCGCACCGGACAAGTCGATTACTCCATGGCCAACGAAGTTCTGAACAAGGCAGCACACAAACTGCGTATTATCAAACCTGAATGCCGGGTACTTTCGTTTAACTGGGGGCCGTGGGACGGCGGTATGGTAACGCCGGCTCTGCGCAATGTCTTTCTGTCGGAAGGGATTGGCCTGATTCCGCTGTGCGATGGCGCATGGCAACCGATAGTAGAACTAAGCCAGCGCAGTTCTAATGCTGTTGAAATCGGTATAATCGGCGAGATTACCAGCGTAGAGGCACCGCCCCCCGGAAAAAAGTTTGACAGGGCGTTTGACTTTGAGCTGAATCTCAAAGAAAACGCCTGGCTTAAAGACCATGTGATCAATGGCGACCCGGTGTTACCCATGGCGGTAGCGACCGAACTGCTGGCTCACGCTGCTACTCTACGCAACCCGGGCCTGCAATTTGTCGGCTATAATGATCTGCGTGTTCTCAAAGGCCTTGTTCTCAAAGGCGAAAGTCTACCGATAGTCATTTATGCCTCCCGCCCGCAGAAAACAGACGAAGGCTTCATGGTAACCTGCGAGATTAGAAGCAACCATGGCGATCGTGAAATGGTAAACGTGCGCGCCGACGTTCTTCTTGCTGAACGCCTGCCGGCCAAAGTCCCGTCACCTGAACAGGTAGACGCACACCTGATTTATCCGGACTCAATAAATGAGGCTTATCAGAACCATCTGTTTCATGGTGAATTTCTCAAGGCCTTGAACAGCATCGCCGGCTGGTCAGAAAGCGGTATGGTCGCAAGTTCATTTACTGCTGTCGACCCGACCGGCTGGTTTGCCCGACCGCCGATGTTACGTTGGTATACAGATCCGCTCGTTGTCGATGCAGCCTATCAGCTCATGATTCTGTGGACAACTCAGGCCTGCGGCGCACCTTCCCTGCCTGGCTATGCCAAACGTTATCGCCAGTATGCCAGTGGCTTTGGTTCTTCACCGGTAACCATTTCGGCCAATACCAGGCGCAGTGGCGCGATGATGGCCGCTGCAGACATAGACTTCATAGATGCCAAAGGCCAGCTGATAGCCAGACTTGAAGGCTATGAATGTACTATGAACGAAAACCTGCGCAATGCTTTCAAACTTAGATCTGTCGCTGGAGCCGAAAAATGAGCGACGCCGCCCACCAGAAAAAACCTTTTGCCATAGCAATAACTGGCGTCGGCGGTATTTTCCCGGGTGCTGACAATCTTGATGAATTCTGGCAGATGATCGCAGAGTCGAGAAGCGCCTCTGAAGAAGTGCCAGACGGACGTTGGCCAGAACCTGCTCTTAAATATCATGATTCCAGACCGGGCACACCCGATAAGGTGCTGTCTTCGCGTAATTGTGCAATAAAAAAAATACCGCAGAATTATAAACATTTGCAGATCAGCCATGAGCTCATAGAAAAACTCGATCCGCTGCTGGCCATAACCCTGCAGGCCGGACGCGATGCGTTCTTTGATGCTGTTAACGCAAATCTCGACAAAAACCGGGTTCAGGTCATTCTGGCAAACATAGTTCTGCCAACAGATACTGCCAGCGCCATTACACGCGAACTAAATCTTAGAGCACTAAAAAAACAGCTAGGCAAAAGCAGCTCTGTTGAAGAAGAATCAGAGATACACCCGTTGAACCGGCTGGCGGCAGAATTACCGGCCACTCTTCTGGCAACTGCGCTTGGTCTTGGCGGCGGCGGTTACACCCTTGATGCAGCCTGCGCTTCTTCGCTTTACGCGATTAAGTTGGCCTGCGAAGAGCTGACAGCCGGGCGTGCCGATGCAGTGCTGACTGGTGGCGTGTCGCGACCTTCTTCGCAGTTCACGCAGATGGGCTTTTCGCAGCTGCATGCACTTTCTAAAACCGGAGTCTGTAGACCTTTCGACAAGTCAGCGGATGGTCTTGTCGTCGGTGAAGGCGCCGGCATATTTCTGCTCAAGCGCCTTGAAGACGCACAAAAGTCTGGCGACAAGATTTACGCGGTAATCCGTGGTATCGGTCTTGCCAACGACGTTGGTGGCAGTCTGCTGGCGCCTGACTCAGAAGGCCAGATGCGCGCCATGACCCAGGCATACCAACAGGCTGGCTGGCAACCACACGATGTTCAACTTATCGAGTGTCATGGCACTGGCACCCCAAAAGGTGATTCCATCGAGTTTTCAAGCCTTAAACAACTCTGGAAGGATGAAAAGGCATCGGTTGCCAAATGTGTTATCGGCTCAGTTAAGTCAAATGTCGGACACCTGCTCACCGGGGCCGGTGCTGCCGGGTTGATGAAGCTCCTGATGGCGCTTAAGAACAAAGTTCTCCCGCCCCAGGCCAATTTTTCACAGACCGACCCGACAATGGGCATCGAAGCCAGTCATTTCGAAATTCTTCAGAAACCACGCCCATGGAACCCGACCGCGGCAGATCAGCCCCGACGCTGCGCTTTGAGCGCATTCGGGTTTGGCGGAATAGATGGCCATGTGTTGCTGGAAGAATACAGCGAAAGCTCTGTAGAAGCTCAAAAAGCCAGTCATAAAGAAGAAGCATCGGTTGAACCGCTGCCAGAAATCGCTATCGTCGCGATAGAAACCAGAGCAGGCACATTGCCCGATCTCAAAGCTTTTCAAAAAGCAGTTATTAATTGCGAACCGGCAATCAGGGATCTGCCTGAACATCGCCACCCATTTAACACCGGCGAAAAATGGCTCAAACAAGGCGCTTATATCGACGAAATCGCCATAACACCTGGCGAATTCAAAATCAGCCCTAAAGAAATACCAGAAATTCTACCACAGCAACTGCTTATGCTGCAGACTGCCGATAGAGCTTTGCGCTCGCTCAAATTTACCCGTGAAGAAACCCGAAACTGGGGCACCTTTATGGGCATCAATCTTGATTTTGCCAGTACTAATTTTGCCAGTCGCTGGGCAATTGAAAAAGATGCCCAGCTTGCCGATCTTGATGATTTAGATGTGCAGAAACTTGCTGATGCGATAACTCCTGCACTGAACAACCCAAGAACGGTTGGCGCACTCGGCGGCATTGTCGCCAGTCGCATTGCCCGCGAATACAACATAGGCGGGCCATCGCACACTTTTGCGAGCGGCGAGAACTCTGGGCTTTCCGCTCTTGAAGCCGGCGTGCGCGCCCTGCAGCGCTACGAAATCTCGGCAGCATTGGTCGGTGCCGTTGATCTGGCCGGCGATTTGCGCAACCTTAAAACCATTGATGCCCTCAGACCTTTCTCACGTAAAAACGGTTCAGTGCCCTTCGACGAAAGCGCCGACGGTGCATTCCCAGGCGAAGGCGCCGTAGCTCTTGTGCTGAAGCGCAAAGAAGATGCGCTGCGCGATGGAAATCGCATTTTTGCGATGGTAAAGGGCGTAGGACGTGCTTCTCTCACCTGCCCCGGTGATTCTGCAGCGGCAGTAGATGCTTACAGTCGTGCCATGCAATCTGCCTGGAAAGATTCAGGGCTGAACATCTCAAACATGGGACTTCTCGAAGCCAATGGCAGCGGCAATCCCGATGAAGACAAAATAGAAGCCACTGCGCTGGCAGCGACTCTACCGGCCAAAGATCAATCGCCACAAGATCGCTTTAAAAGCAACGATCAGCTCTGCGCTATCTCTGGCAGCAAAATGGTTATCGGTCATACCGGCTGCGCCGCCGGTCTATTTGCTCTAGCCAAAGCTGCAGTGTGCATTTATCAGCAGATTCTGCCCAGTTATCCCGGCTTACAGAAACCAGTTGCAAAACTGCAACAACGCGAAGACTTCTTTTTTACACCGGCCGAACCGCAATACTGGTTGCGCAACCGCATCCAGGGCCCAAGAACCGCTGGCGTAAGCAGTTTCAGCATAGACGGAAACTATTACCACGTAGTTCTGCAAGCTTTCGAAAACGAAGAAAAGCTAACTGAAGAAGTTAAGCAACTCAATGAAAAGGCGCGAGTCTACCCGGCCGGCGAGCCTGAAGAGAATCTGTTTATTATTGGCGGCATCAATGCCTGTGATGTACGCGAAAGACTGGCAGCGCTTAGAAACATGTCTGAACGGCCAATCAAAGAGCTTGCCCGCGAATATTGGCAACACTACGCCCCCAGAGATGATGCAAAGTCCTTTGCGGCAATTGTCGCTGATTCAGGCGCAACTCTGCAGCGCCGAACCGAAATCGCGCTGAACCATCTTTACAACCATGAAAACAAACCGATGCCTGCAGGCCCCGAAATACAGGATCGTATTTTCTACAACCCTGCGCCACAAGCGCTTAATGGCAAGGTCGCGTTTGCCTTTCCGGGGTCGGGCAACCATTTCCTCGGCATGGGAACTGAACTCGGCCTGACCTGGCCCGAACACCTGCGTCGCCTGGATTCTCAGTATGATCTGCTGGCTGCTCAGTTTGCGCCGCGCCTGACGGTGCCATGGCGACTGAACTATGCACCAGGCTGGGAAGAAGACGCCATGCGGCAACTGATCGCCGACCACAACTCACTGGTTTTCAGCCACGTTTCGTGCTGTGCCCTGGTCAGCGATGTGGTCAGAAGCTTTGCCATCGAACCCAATATAATCATGGGTTACAGCCTCGGCGAGACAGCCGGAAATTTTGCGACCCGCACCTGGCACGAACGTGACGAAATGGTGCGCCGCATGCGCAGCTCAAACCTTTTTACCAGCGAGTTGATCGGCCACTATAATTCAGCGCGCAAACACTGGGGGCTTGCAGACAGTGAGCCAGTTGAATGGTATCTCGGGTTAATTAGCAGCCCGGCCGAAAATGTCGAAAAACTTCTGGCGGATTTCCCTCAGACTTACGTTCTTATCGAAAACACACCCGAAGAGTGCGTGATAGGCGGCAACCGTGCGCAGGTTGAGAAACTGGCCAAAGCGATTGGTAAAGCTTTCTTTCCGCTCGAAGGCGTTTCCTCGGTGCATTGCGAAGCCGCTCTGCCCTCTGCCGAAGCCTATCGCGCTCTACATCTCTATGACTGTCATCCACCTGAGGGCATGACATTCATCAGCAGCGGAAAGGGCACTGTTTTTACGCCGCAGCGCGAAGTTTCTGCCGATTCGATCAAGGCTCAATGTATTGGCCGCATCAACTTTATCAGGTGCGTAGAAACAGCTTATGCCGAAGGTGTTCGCGTATTCCTAGAAATCGGACCGCGCGCCTCGATGTCGCGCATGATCAGCAACATACTCGGTCAGCGCCCGCACTTTACCAGATCAGCACTGCTGTATGGCCAAAGCCAAACCAGCGCTATGCTGCGATTTGTCGGAAATGTCTCTGCCGAAGGCATAAAGGTTGATCTTACACCGCTTTATCGCCCTGCCGCAGAGCCTGCAGCCATTGCCACCAGTAGAACAGCTCCGATTATCGTTAAGGTTGCTCACCAGATTTCTGCCGATAAACTGCGACAACTCAACAGCTCAACGGAGCCCGCCACAATTCATGTCTCACAGGTTTCAGTAGCCAGCAGTGCAAAACCAGTCGAAAGAGTCATGTCTGCCGATAGTTCGGCTTTGTCGGCCTCGTCATTCTCAACGACAACACCGGCTCAGCCCCTGCCTCCCTCCCATACCCCGCCCCACACTCTTCCCCTCACGCAGATGCAGCAACCGATATCAATCAACCAGCAGACACCAGTCTCAGATGGTTCAAACCAGCTGCTCAACGAATGGATCGCGGCACAACATGAAACTGCCCGTGCACACGAAGTATTCCTGCGTCTCAGCGACCAGCTGAGTCAGGCACAAACCAGACTGCTTGAACAACAACTCCAGATTATGCAGGGCTTGCCGGTTGACGTTGTTAACACCGCCTGGTTCGAACAGCAACTGCCTCAGTCAGCCCAAACCTTGGCAGCACAGAGTTCAGCAGCGCCTGCCAGAGCGCAGCGCATGCCATCACCATACACTGGCCCTCTGTTCATCGACTGGCCAGGTTCAATGGAATTTGCCGTCGGCAAAATCGGCAAAGTTCTCGGCGAATATTTTGCGCCGATAGACAACCACCCGACCCGTGTGCGCCTACCCGACATACCTCTCAACTTTGTCGACCGCATAGT
>Ga0180007_10001883_pt1 | contig 26403 bp, 27 predicted proteins | sample MM_PC_MetaG_FD_121122 | JGI IMG/M metagenome (GOLD analysis project Ga0180007, IMG submission 121122) | Groundwater microbial communities from the Aspo Hard Rock Laboratory (HRL) deep subsurface site, Sweden - MM_PC_MetaG | ecosystem: Environmental > Aquatic > Deep subsurface > Groundwater... | reverse complement strand
CTTTTGTTATAAATAAAAAATGTTTAAATTCTTTATCTCCTCTTCTTTCAAAACCTTCGGCAATATTATTCATTATTGAAACCGAAGCTCTTTGAATTTGATCTCTAAATCCATAATCTTTACAATTATCAAAATTTTTATAAATTTCAACGGTAAGCTTTTTAGCTTTTTGCCATGAAATCATATCTTCAAATCTTTCAATTTTAATACTTTTGACTTTATAGACTTTTAACTTTCGACTATAGATGGTATCCACCTTTTTCATCTCTAATAACTTTTCCATTCTCCATTGTAATCACTCTCTTGTCTCCTAGTAAATCAATTATTTCTTTATTATGAGTTGTTAAGATAACCGTAGTCCCTAATTCATTTATTTTCTGCAAAATACTGATAATGTCTCTGGCATTATATGGGTCTAGATTCCCTGTTGGTTCGTCGGCCACTAAAACATCTGGTTGATTCACGATTGCTCTAGCTATGGCGACTCTTTGCTGTTCCCCACCTGATAACTCTCGAGGGAAACTCCACATCTTTTCTCCTAAATCTACTAGATTTAAAACATGAGGAACATCTGAAGCAATTTCTTCGTCTGTTTTTCCAGAGGCTTCCATTGCAAATGCCACGTTTTCATATGCAGTTCTATTAGGTAATAAACGAAAATCTTGAAAAACCACACCAACTCTTTGGCGATATTTTCCTATCTTACTATTTTTAATTTTATTAATATCAGTTGATTCAAAAAAAATATAACCATCTGTAGGAGATTCTTCAGCTAAAAACATTTTTAGTAAAGTAGTTTTTCCTGCACCTGAATAACCGACAATAGAAACGAATTCTTCTGGCTCTATTGTTAGACTAACATCGTCTACTACTTTTATTTTATCTTGATATATTTTTGTAACTTTATCGAAGTAAATCATTTTGGGTTAGTTTAAAGCCTGCCTGCCGGCAGGCAGGTCTTTAATGTCGAAAGTCGAAAGTCTTTTTAAAAAATTTGCTCTACAAATTTTTTACTTTTGACTTTATGGACTTTATAGACTTTTGACTTTTCTTTATTATATCAAAAAAATATTTATGAGGGTAGTAGGAAAGGGGAAAAATATTTTTTATTTATAATTTATAATTTTTAATTCTTGGATAGATGTCTCTTTGCAAAAAAGGAATATATGGCGGATGAACCTGAAGAGATTACTTCGCCAGCACTTTGGAGGTATTAATCTGAATCAGATTAATAAAATATTTATACAACAAAATAATTAGGGGTCGCACCTCAGTTATTTTAGCTTTTAAATTCTTGCCTAAAGATTACGATTATCTTTTTTAAGAGGAGCGACCCCTATATTTAAAGTGCTGGGTCGCAAACCTGCCTGCCCACGCCTGCCGGCGCGCAGGGGCAGGCAGGGACGGAATGGGATTGCTAAGATGGATTAATTATTCTTTATCGGCTTCGATTAAAGCTTCGATAATTGCATCAATGTTCCCAAGCATTATTTTTTCCATATTGTGCCAAGATTGTTTGATGCGGTGGTCAGTAATTCTGTCTTGTAAATAATTGTATGTTCTTATTTTTTCTGAACGGTCAGCTGTTCCGATTTGGGATTGTCTGTCTGAAGAATGTTTTTTAGCTTCTTCTTCGTCTTTTTGCTGTTGAATTTTTGCAATCAACATAGACATAGCTTGTTCTCTATTTTTTAATTGACTTCTTTCTGCTGTACAGCGCACATCTAAACCAGTGGCTTTATGAATTAAACGAACAGCTGTTTCTACTTTGTTTACATTTTGACCTCCAGCTCCACTGGAGCGAGAAAATTCCATATCATACTCATCTGGTCCTAATTCAATTTGCTTATATTTTCTAATAGGCATAATCGCCACAGAAGCAGTTGATGTATGAACACGACCCATTTTTTCTGTAGTGGGAACTCGCTGAACTCTATGAACACCTGTTTCGAAACGAAGTTTTTTGTAAACGTCTTGTCCTTTGATTTCAAAAGAAACTTCTTTATAACCTCCAGTATCGTTAACTGAGGAGTTTAAAAGTTTAAAACTCCAACCTTGTTTTTCTGAAAATCTCTCGTACATTTCTGCTAAGTTTTGAGCAAACAAGGAAGCTTCATCTCCTCCTGCTCCAGCTCTGATTTCCAAGATTATTTCATTAGGGAATTTTTCTTCTTCTTTGGTTTGTTCAATAATATTTAAAATTTGCTCTTGAATAGCTTTTTTCCTTGATTCAAATTCTTTTAATTCTTCTTGGGCTAATTCTTTCATTGAGGGATCTTCAGACACCATTGATTTGGTTTGATTTTCCTGATGTAAAATACTTTCATATTCCTGAGCCAAATAAGAAGTCTTTGGATTTTTTTTACACTCCTCTAAGTCAAAAGCAACCTCTTCGTTTTGAGATTCATTTTCCAAATTTTCTATTTTTTCTTTGTTTGCCATTGCACTAAAGGATAGCTTAAATAGAAATTTTAATCAAGAAAAACACTTTTTAAATTTAAAAGTATGACTTTATTAATGAGGTTGAATTTCTCCTTAGGGGTCGCACCTCGATTATTTTAGCTTTTATATCTCTACCTAATGATTATAATTATTTTAATGAAGAGGAATGACCCCTTTCCCAAAATTTACAAAAATAAAAAATGATTTGCTAAAGCAAATCGTTTTTTTGTTTTTAATATTTATTTCTTAGCGGCCCCGTCACTATTATTAATTTTTAATATGTTACTTAAACAAAAATAATGCCGATTTTATCTGGCATTACTTTTTATTTATATTTATTAACAAAAGTGAGGGACTGCAGAAAATCTGTATTAGATTTTCTTTGCTTTCATTCTTGCCTTGAATTTTTCAACTCTTCCGGCTGTGTCGATTACTTTTTCATTTCCTGTATAGAAAGGATGACAAGCACTACAAATTTCAACGTTGATATCTTTCATAATTGAACCAACCTCAAACTCTGCACCACAGGCACATTTAGCTTTAGAATTTAAAAAATATTCTGGATGTATGTCTTTTTTCATGAGTGTAATTATACATTTTTTTAAAAAAATGGCAACTAATTATTGACTTTTTTTTTACAATTGGTAGTATATAGATACACAGTGCTTCATTTAGAAGCTTCGAGAAACCCCGCTTCGGCGGGGTTTCGATTTTTTATATATAAAATATTTTAAATTAATTAAAGAAATTCTTTAACCTATATTTAATTTCTATGAAATCTTTTTTATTTATTTTAAAAACATCTCTTTTAAACCTCTTGATACTCATCAATTTCAATTGGGCTAATATAACAGAAATATTTTGTTCATCTTTATCTTTAAAATTATAATAGAAATCAAGCTTCTTTTGTTTTGTTGAGAGAGGAACAACCCAAAACATTTGATTATTAAATCTCTTAACAACTAAAACAGGGCGAGAAAAGTTTTTATTTCCTCCATTTTGTTCAACTCCGATATTTTTTCCTAAAAAAGAAATCCAAACTTCTCCTTCTTTCGGAAAAGATTTTAAAAAATCTTTTGTTATGTCGATGTTCTTTTTTAAATTATTCCATTTATCAAAATCCTTATTATTTTTCATTTAATATTTATTAATTATTTAACAAATCGATGTCTTTTTGAAATTCTTGAGCTCTTTTGGCTACTTTATAACCATAGGAATAGGTTGGTTTCATATGTTGTGTCAAAGTATTAGAAGTAGTGTTATATAAACCTGAATAGTATTTTGCAGCGGAACAACTCCACAAATCAAATTGACCTGAAAAAGCAGTCTTACATCGATACATTGCATCAGATAAATAAAGAGCTGTACCTGTAAAAGCATCTAGGTTATTGAATGGAGAAGGTACTGAAACTCCTAAGACCTTGGCTACTCTTTTTTTGAAGCCAGTTCCATTATTCCCATCCCACCAAGTGTTGGGCATAAATTGAGAAGGTCCCATTGCCCCACCGTATGCCCCATCAGAATAAATTGGACAAGATACAGGAGTGGTATTAGGATCCATTCCTAATTCGGCTGTGATAGCGAGAAAGGCTGGTTTTTGAGAATTACTCATGACTGTCCCCGCTTTGTTTGTGGCTTTTTGATTATAGGTACAACGCCCTTGGTTCTTCCCTATCAGTCCATCGATTCCTGATTCTTGTGAAAGAATAGAAAGTGTCAAAGCAGCTTCAACTCCGATTTTTTCTTCGTAAGGTTGAATTAATTTTAGGGCTTCACCGAAGGTTAATTCTACTCCTCCGACAGTTCTAAATAATCGGTTTTTAATGGCATTTTTTACTCTTTCTTTTTCGGCTATAGCTGCTTTGTATTCAGCTTCTTGGTCTCTGTTCAAGCTAAGCAAATCTTGTTTTTGGTCTTTGTAATTTTCTGCTTGAGCTTTTTCTTTTTCGGTTTTAATTTTTAAACCTCTCTCGTTCATCTCAACTTCTTCTAATTGAATTTTAGCAACTTCTGTTTTTTCTTTTACATTTCTCAGTTCACTTAATTTATCACTCAAACCTTTTTTCACTTCATCAAAATCATTAGAGTCTATAAAAAAGCTAGAAATTGATTCTTGAGAAAGCATAGCTTCTAGGTAAGTAAAGGAGTCTAACTCGTTGGCTCTTTTTACTAAGACGCCAAGGTGGTCGATAATTTCTTCAGTCTTTTCAGACAGAGTGCGAATATCATTTTCTTTTTGGTCGATTTCTTGACCGATTTGATAAATTCTAACTTTAGTGGCTCTGATATCTAAGGCAGTTTTATCTATTTTGGAATCTAGGATAGAGATGTCTCTTTCGATAGTCACGGATTCTCTTTGCTTAGCCTCTAATAAAGCTTTTTGCTCGGCTGCTTCTTTTTCGCACTGAAGAGCAATGGCCTCTAATTCTGAATCGGATTTTCCTTCTATATTTGTGATACTACATTCGAAGGCATTTGAAACAATCGGTAGGAATAGAAAAGTTAATATAATTAATTTTATTTTTTTAGGCATCCCATTAGAGATTAAACATACTCAAAGTATATTTTTATCTTTTTAAATTAAATATTAAAAGTTTTATAAATTGAACCCGAAATTTCTAACGGGACAAGTTGGATTTATTATATCAGAATTTAGTTAGTTAGGTAAACTTAGTTTTTAGTTACAATTATTTTCTGGACTGCTTCCCCAGCGCTTTGGAGGTATTAATCTGACTCAGATTATTAAAATATTTATACAACAAAATAATTAGGGGTCGCACCTCAGTTATTTTAGTTTTTTAATTCTTGCCTAAAGATTACGATTATCTTTTTTAAGAGGAACGACCCCGAATATTTAAAGTGCTGGGTCGCAAAGACGAATTTTTGCGAAGCAAAAATTCGTCTTTGCATAATACTTAATACATAATACTTGATAATAAAAAATCAAAAAGGTCGGCGCGGAGCGCCGACCTTTTTAATTTAAAATTTATTTCTCAAGTTCTTCTTTCTTACCTTTCTTTTCTATTTCTACTTTATCTACATCTACCACAACTTCGTCTTCTGGTTCTTCTGAAGGAGCTGTGACAATTGCAACAACCTCATCTTCGTCCCCTACTATTTTAGCTGATTCAGGTAATTTCAAATCTTTTGCTAAAATTTGACTTTCGAAATTTATTAATGAAGAAATATCTACTTCGATGAATTTAGGTAAGTCCTTGGGTAATACTTCGATTCTTAATTCATGAAGAGTTTTAACCAACAATCCGCCTAATTCTTTTATAGCAGGAGAAACTCCTACGAATTCTAGAGGAATTTCGGCTTCCATTAGCTTTCCTCTTTCAATAACATAAAAGTCAACGTGACGAGGATTATCAGTCATAGGATCAAAGTCCATGTCTTGAATAACGGCTTCTTTATCTTCACCTACTCCTTTTAGAGTAATCAAAGATGACCCACCTGCTTCTCTCCATACTTTTTTAAATTCTGAATAAGGTATTGTAATAGGAGTATTTTCTTCTTTTTTACCATAAAACACACCTCTGATTGATTCAGTAAGACTGTCTACTTTATTTGGTTCTGGGAATTTTTTAGTTAAATCCCTTTTTTCTATATTTAAAATTAATGGCATCTTATTTTTTCTTAAAGAGCTTGTCGAGTTTAGAAAAACTTAGACCCAGCTCTATTTTTATTTTCTAATTATCTATACTTTTTTTTCTTAAACAGCTTTTTTAATTCAATATAAAAACAAACTTAATTGATAAAAATAGGGCTGTGGTAACAGATAGAGTATAGCTGAAAAAGTCTAAATTAGCAAGATTAAAAGCCTTAAAATTCTTTTTATTATAATATACCCATTTTACACTTTCTATGGCTTTCTATTGTGGTATAATTTATGAATAATAATTAAGAAAATTCTATTATGTCATTATTAATAAAAGAAATTGAAAAAGCTCAAAATAATAAAACCGCCATTGGTCATTTTAATATTTCAAATCTAGAAATGTTTAAGGGTGTTTTAGCTGGGGCAATGAATCTGTCTCCGGAAGGAAAAACTCCAGTGATTATCGGGCTATCAGAAAGCGAAAGAAAGTATATAGGGACTGAAGAAACAGTAGGGTTTGTACAAAAATTAAGAACAGAAACTAATTACCCTGTATTTATAAATGCAGACCATTGTAAAACTTACGAATCTGCTGAGGAGGCGGTTCAAGCTGGTTTTGATTCTGTGGTAATAGATAACTCAAAACTTTCCCTAAACGAAAACATAGAAGCTACTAAAAGAACAACTGCAATCTTGAAAGGAATCAAATTTGATATTCTAGTTGAAGGGGAAATGGGGTTCATCGGGGGTTCTTCTAAATTACTAGACCAAATCCCTTCAGAAGTTCAGGTAACGGAAGATACTATTACGAAGGCTCTAGATGCTAAAAGATTTGCCGAGGAAACTGGAATTGATATGCTATCCCCCGCTGTTGGAAATCTCCACGGTGTATTAAAGAATTTTTTGAATCCAAGGTTAAATATGGAGAGGATTAAAGAAATTGCAGAAGCTGTAAATATTCCTTTAGTTTTACACGGTGGCTCAGGAGTAGCCAAAGAAGATATCCAAGAGGCTGTTAAATCAGGAATGTCCGTGGTTCATTTCAGCACAGATTTAAGAGTGGCTTTTAGAAAAGGATTAATTGAATTAGTTGAAGATTATTTCCCTAATAACCCTAATGAAGTTGCTCCATATAAATATTTGACTATTGCAGTCAAAGCAGTTGAAGAAGTAGTTACTCAGAAATTGGAATTGTTGAATTAAAAAACATAAAAAAAGAAAATAGCTTCAGCCATTTTCTTTTTTTATGTTTTAGTATCATGTATTAAGTATTATGTATTAAGTATGTCGCTAAAGCGACTTTGGTAATTTCAGGATTACTTCGTCAAGTGAATTTTGTAATTTTTGTTAAAAATTACAAAATTCACTCTCCCACACCTAAGGCGGACAGGCTCGCAAGGACGATTTATCGAAGATAAATCGTTACGGTTTATTACAGGCAAAGCGTCTTCGCGAGAAATTATTTCTTGTTAAGAAATAATTTTGTGGCGACCCAGATTCACCACCCTCCCAAATCCCCAGCGAAAGCTTTGGAGTTTTCTATTTTCCCCAGTTTTTATTATTAATTATTTTTAATATGTTAAAATTAAATTATATAATTAATAAAATAGAAAGTAGTAGGTAGAAAGTGGAAAGTGGAGAAAAATTTGCGAAGCAAATTTTTCGGACTTTACAGACTTTCGACTTTATGGGCTTTCGACTATTATCTATGAATAACCCATTTGATTTTTTAGCCATTGGAGATATCGTGATTGATGCTTTTATTAGTTTAGAAGCAGCAAAAATAAAGGAAGAAAACGGAAACCCCCAATTATGTATGTCTTTTGCTGACAAAATACCTTACAACTGGTTAGAGGTTGTTCCTGCTGTGGGAAATAGCCCCAATGCTAGTGTTTCAGCTAGTCGCCTTGGACTTAATTCTGGATTAATTACTAATGTAGGAGATGATGATTTTGGAAGGCAATGCCAAAGAGCTTTAGAAGAAGACGGGGTTAATATTGATTTCCTGAAAGTTCATTCTGGAGAAAAAACAAATTATCATTTTGTTTTATTATTTAAAGCGGACAGAACTATTTTAGTAAAACATACAGAGTACGATTATAAATTACCTAATTTCGGAAAACCGAAATGGCTTTATTTAAGTTCATTGGCAGAAAACTCACTTCCCTACCATTTAGAAATTGCAAAATATTTATATAAAAATCCAGAAATAAAATTAGCCTTCCAACCTGGGACTTTCCAAATGGAATTGGGTTATGAAAAACTAAAAGATATTTATAAACACACAGAAGTATTTTTTTGTAATGTTCAAGAAGCGAAAAGAATATTAAATGAAGTGAACCCTGAAATTGTTGGAAAAATAATTGGAAAAGAAAAACAAGAAACTATCGTTTATCTTTTAGACGAAATGAGAAAATTAGGACCAAAGATTTCTGTCATTACTGATGGACCTGATGGGGCTTATGTCGATAATGGAGAAAAGGTATTGTCTATTCCTATGTATCCTGATTTGAAAGAACCTTTGGATAGGACAGGAGCAGGAGATGCTTTTGCTTCTACTTTTACTAGTGCTTTGGCTTTAGGAAAAGATATTGAAGAGGCTTTGATGTGGGGACCGATTAATTCAATGAATGTAGTGCAATATGTAGGCGCTCAAAAAGGATTACTTTCTCGAAGTGAATTGGAAGCTTACCTAGAAAAAGCTCCTGATGATTATCGAGTGAGTGAGATTAAATAAATTGCTAAATTTAAAAAATCGCTGAATTTTCCTAATGGAAAATTCAGCGATTTTATGTTTGGAAACCTACAAATCATTTTTTTCACCGTAAACTATGTCTAAATGTTCTTGGCACAAAGCTATGCCTAATTTTTTTTCTTGGATGATTTTCATTTCTTTTATTCTTGTATTAATTCCTTCAAGACTAAGAATATCAGCCCTTTCTTCAGCAGTGATTCGGACTGCAACTGCCGTATGTTTACAGTGTGGCCTATCAAATTCACATATACAAAAAAGATTACTTTTTGGAAATCTATAGGTTAAACCTTTTTTACTACTCATTTTTTAATCTCCTCTTTCGGTTTTTAAACATTACTCTGTTCTTAGAGTATATTTAAATGGATATAAAATCAAGTTCCTAATAATATTTATTTCAAGTATTAATTCAGCCATAATACTTGACAGATAATTATAATGTGTTATACTTTAGATAGTAAAAAAATGTTCTTAAATTAAATAAAAAAAGGGGAAAAGAAAGATGGAAACTTATTCGAAAGTCGTGATATCGGTTATAGGGATTCTTATGACAGTTGCCATTACGATAGATTGCAAGATTGGTTTTCTTGCAAATCTGTTTTAGAGAAATCTTTTTAACCATTGGAGCACCGCTATTTTAATAGCGGTGTGTTTTTTTATAAAAAATTATATCTATAATTAGATTTATGGATTGCTTCCCCAGCACTTTGTTGTAACAATATAAATAAAGTTTATGTAAATAAATGTTTATTTATACTAAAAAAATAAGAAGTAAAATTCAAAGTGCTGGGTCGCAAAGACGATTTATCGGAGATAAATCGTTACGGTTTGTCAAAGACAAACCGTCTTCGCGAAAAATTATTTCTTGTTAAGAAATAATTTTGTGGCGATCCAGAAGTTACTAGATTGCTTCATAAGGTCCTTTTTTAATTTTTACAAAAATCAAAAAAGGACCTTACTTGCAAAGACAAACAAGAAAATATTTTATTTTATCAATTCATAAACGGCTTTTTTGATAGCGTCTTTGTCTAACCCGTAATGTTTTAATAATTCCTCTGGTTTACCTGATTGTCCGAATTGATCTTTGACGGCTACAAATTTTATTTTAGTTGGGTGTTTTTGTGATAGAAATTCAGCAATAGCAGAACCCATTCCCCCAGCCAATTGATGGTCTTCTACTGTCACAATCCCTTGATGGGATTTTTGAGCAATAGCCAAAACTCTTTCTTCTTCTAATGGTTTGATTTGAGAGATGTTGACTACTCGAACCTGAATCCCCTCTTTTTCTAATTCTTTAGCGGCTTCGGTAGCATGAGCTACTAAATGACCTGTGGCAAAAATCGGAATCCCCTCTTGTTTTTCTAGATATTTTTCATCTATCTCTGCTAAAGCACTTCTGGATAAACGAATATATACTGGACCTTTTATTTGAGCGGCTTTTTTGGTTAATTTTTTAGCTTCTTCAAAATCAGCAGGAGAAAAAACGGTCATTCTCGGAATAGTTCTAGCGAGAGCGATGTCTTCCAGAGCTTGATGAGAACCACCGTCAGGACCTGTCATAAGACCAGCATGAGAACCGACTATTTTAACATTAGCATCATTATAACAAATGGTCGTTCTGATTTGTTCCCAATTTCTGCCTGGGTTGAAAATAGAATAAGAAGTAGTAAAAGGAATTTTACCCATAGCCGACATTCCTGAAGCTACTGAAGCTAGGTTTTGTTCAGCTACTCCTACTTGTACAAAACGCTCTGGAAATTTTTCAGCGAATTTATCAACTTTGGTTGATTCATTTAAATCAGCTGTTAAAACTACGATGTCTTTGTTTTCTTCTGCTAATTCTAGAATAGCTTCTCCGAAACCTTCTCTTGTTGATTTTATTTTTTTATTCATCCCGTTAGAGATAGTCTGTTTTTAAAAGGCTATCTTGATTAAATTACTAATTTCTTATTCCCGTTTTTGTGAATTAATATAACCGATTTAGTTCTCATCAAGTCTCTAACGGGATTCATAATATTTTTATTATATTAATTATATCATTATTTTTTAATATGATATAATTCTTTTAATAATTACAAATCTAATTTTAAACCATAATGAAAAAAAATTTATATATATTAGTGACTTTAGCAATATTAACAGTAGCGTTTCTTTGGTATTTAGGAATTTTCTCTAAATATGAAATTAAGAAACAAGGAATGGGACCATATACAATGGCTTATGCTGAACATATTGGACCTTATACCAAGGTTGGCCCTGTAATGGATCAAATCTATAATGATTTGGTAGAAAAAGATATCAATTCAACTATGGGTTATGGGAGATATTTTAGTAATCCAAAGATTACACCAAAAGAAGATTTAAGATCTGAAGTAGGGTCTATTATTAAGGAAGAAGATATTCTTAAACTAGACAGAACGGGCGAAAAATATAAAGTAAGAACTTTACCTAAAGCTAATTATTTAGTAGTGGAATTTCCTTACAAAAATATGTTGTCATTTATGATTGGACCAATGAAAATATATCCGATAATGGAAAAATATATGCTTGAAAACGACATAGAGTGGTCAAATGATATGCCGTCTATGGAAATATATGATATGGAAAATAAAACAATAATTTATTTAGTAAATATTTAATTAAAAAATAAAATGGCAACCGCGGAGTGGTCGCCCTTTTATTTTAAATCTCTATAGAAATTGGGCAGTGGTCTGAGCCTATTATATCGTCGTGGATTTCTGCTTTTTTGATTTTTTTGAAAAGTTTTTTGGAGACTACAAAATAATCAATCCTCCATCCGATGTTCCTTTCTCTAGCGAAAGAACGATAAGCCCACCAAGTATAGCGAATAGTTTCTGGGTGTAATTCTCTAAAAGTGTCTATCATTCCGTCTTCCAAAAAGTTATCTATCCATTTTCTTTCTTCAAAAGTAAATCCAGCATTTCCTATATTATCTTTGGGGCGTGCTAAATCTATTTCATTATGAGCAACATTGAAATCCCCTGTTATAATGACTGGTTTTGTTTTTTCCAATTTTTTAGCTAATTTTTGAAGTGCCTGATTGTATTCTATTTTGTAATCTAGTCTGGAAAGTTCGTGATTGGAATTTGGAAAATAATTATTGATTAAGTAAAAGTTTTTGAATTCTAGAGTTTGGGTTCGTCCTTCTATATCGAATTTTTCTACTCCCAAACCATTTTTGTTACTTAGTACTCCGACTACTAAGTCTTCTTTTATTAAAATTAGGGTTCCGCTATAGCCAGGTCTGTCGGCTGAGTTCCAGTATTCTTTATAACCATACTCTGAAAAATCTATGTTTTCTTTTCCTCGAGCATCTTTGCAAATTTTTATTTCTTGCAAACATAAAACATCAGGACTTTCTCCAACTAAAAAATCTCTGATTTCGGGTTTTTTAAGCCATGCTCGTATTCCATTGATGTTCCATGAGTAAATTTTCATAATGTTTATATAATTACTTTTCTCATTTCTTGTGTAAAAACTTTATACCCTCTTTCTTCATAAAAACTAAAAGCTTCTTTGTTGAAAAACCAAACATTCAATTCAATTTCATTTATTTTAATTTCTCTAGCCCACTCTTCTATCTTTTCCATAAGTAAAGAACCAACACCCTGTCTTTTATAATTATCCTTTACAGCTAAATCATTTATAAAAATATATTTTCTCGGTTTTAATATAGAAGTTTCAGAGATTTCTTTTTTATAAGCAATTATATAACCTAGCACTTTTTCATCTTCTTTAGCAATTAAAAAATTGCAGTTTTGATCTTTAATCATTTTTTCAAAATCATTTTTAGTAAAAAATTCTGATTCTGGTTTTTTATACCTCCAAGGAACACCTAATCGATGCTTCTCTTCGCTTTCTTCTAAAATTTCTAAAAAACTATAATAATCTTCTTTTTTAGCTTTTTTTATATCAATTTCCATATTCAAATTATATCACGAATTAATCTATAATTAATAACTCAGATTAAAGAAGTGGGGGTATATATCATAAATTTATTTATAATTAATAAATTAATTTTTTAAAAATCTATTCTACAATTCTATAGAATTGTAGAATAGATTTAAAGTTGTTTTTTAAATTAATTTAAACAAAAAAAAAAAACGACATCAATAATATTAAATACTGGTGTCGCTTTTATTTGAAAAACCAAGAAGAAGAGATTTTATCTAAAACCCTATCCAGCCATTTCCAAGAGGGTGAAAGATGTTCAATTCGCTCCTTGTAAGAAAAAGGAAAATTGTTTTCTCGATAGGCTCTGTTTTTGTCAGGACAAAGTATAAGAAGATGATTATAGAAAGCTTTAGCATTTTCTAAAATTTTTTCTCTGTTCTTACTTTCTAAAGCAGAAATGAATTCATAAAAAATTGAATAAGTTTCTGAATTAGAATTTTTTAAGAAAGTATCTTTCTTTTCACTAATCCCATACCATATTCCTTTTTCATATAAAGAAATGTGATTTAAATCTTCGTTTTGTTCTAGTAAATAGATAATATCTTTAAACTTATTGGCTAAAAGAAGCCAATTTGAATAAGTAAAACTTTTCATAATGACCTCCTTTTAGATGTTTAAATATGAACTTCTGTTTTAAAAATACTATATTTTGGTGATTATGTAAATAGGTTTAAAACTACTTGGACCTTCCATGTCCAAGTAGTTGATATTTAGTTAAAAGTGTTTAGAAATAACAAAAATCACTTGGACACCGGGTGTCCAAGTGGTTATTTTGTGGGGCAGTTGGTGGCGCGGCGGAAGCCGGAGGCTTCTGCTTCGGCTTCGGAGCAGAAATAGGACTCCCCTTTTCGTGTGTCTATAATGGTTCTGTCATAATTGTCACAGCCTGGGAAGAGGTAGGTTTTTCCGTAGCCGGCATCAGAGATGTTGCCTTTGATAATACATTCTGGACTGCTAGGCTCTGTGCTTTGTTCTCTTAGAGCTGAGGCTTCAACGCTTGCTTGTTCCTCATAATCGCAGTCTTTCCAGAGTCCGAGATTGTCGGTTTGGGCTTGTCTTTGAGCTGTGATGAATAAGTCGCGGTATCTGTTATCAGGTGGGCTGGATTGGTAAAAGGCAAAACCGTTTCGGATCATATAATAATTGACTGGGATATTGTCTTGTTCGGGGTCTGAGTTGATGACTATGATATAGCGAAGTAAGCGATTGTATTTGTCTAAACCGGAGATGTCTTTTTCGATATTGATGTTTTTATCTTGGGTGATTTCTTTTAGGGCTTGTTTGGATTCATCGAAATAGCACTCGCCTTTTTCGGGAGCGTTTATTCCTATAAGGCGAACTTTTCGGGTTTTTAGAGTGCCTGTTTTTATTTTTAGAGTGTCGCCATCGATGATGCTGGTGATACGGTGTTCTCGAGTTTCAAAATTAGGTTGTTCTATGTCTGTGGTTTTAACAATGGTATAACCGGTCAAGCCAGAGGCTGCTAGGAGGGATGTTATGGCGGAGAGGATGGCTAGTTTGTTCATTGGGGTAATTGTAACAAGAAACTGAAAATATTAAAATACTGGATCTTGAGAACTTTTAATTTCATTTACTTTCTATTATATTGTTGTATTATAAATAAAGTTGTAATTCTAAACCAAAATTTAAGGAGACGTGAAAAATGGAAAAAGGCAAAGAAACCAAAGACGGAAAGAAGATTGTTGATCTTGATGAACTTCAAAAAGAACTGGAGAAAACTCTTTCCCTATTAGAGAATCGCCAGCCCGGACTCATGTCATGGAACACATTTTTAAAAGAAAGATTACAGAATATCAATAAAATGACATCTGTTTTTGAAAAGTAAATTCCCGCACAAAGAAAGACTTCACAGTTTTTCTTTGTGCGGTCTTTTTTTTGTTTATGTTTATATAAATAACAATTCTACAATTCTATAGAATTGTAGAATTGTTATTTAAAACAAAACTACTTAGTCCTTCGAGGATTAAGTAGTTTTTGGGGTTGTTGTGGCTAGGAGGGTTGTTGTTGTGGAGAGGATGGCTAGTTTGTTCATTGGGGTAATTATATCACAGGTTGAGAGGTTTGAGGATTAGTTTTTTATTTTAACTGGCAAAGTTTTTTCCATAATTTTTTATTATCCACACATATTTTGTGGGTGGGGTTTCTGGACTGCCGCGTTGTTCCGCTACGCTCCACTCCTCGCAGAGACGAAGAGAGGTAGGTTTTAAATTGTAGATTTTAGATTTTAAATTTTTTGATTAGTTTTATTGCGGTGTCTTGTCCGGTGATGCTGGTGATTTTTGATTTGTAGCCAAAATAGTCTTTTATTAATTCTTTTTCTGTTTCATTGATGTCTTCCCAGGTTTTTTCACTATCTAAATCAACTGCGGCGATTTTGTGGTCTTTATCTTCTCTTTCTATTAGAGCAATTGGTTTTATATCCACTATATCTGAAACGGAATAATCTTTGTCTGAAAAAATTAATACATCTAATTCTTCGGGTGGGTTTTCTTCTGTATTTAAAGTATCTAAAATATATCCATAATGAACGGGCATTACTCCGTCATTAACAGGAATGACATCTTTAATAGGACCTAAATCAATAAGTCCGCTTTTATCAAATTTCATATGTCTTCTTCGGTCGTCTCCTTTTGGTATTTCTATAAATGCTTTGTACATATTGATTAGTTGCCAATTAATTGAAATAATTTTTTACAGCATCTTCAAATTGTTCTATAAATATTTTTTTGAAATAAGAAATATTGTTTACTTCATAAAAAAGTAAGGAAGCTTTTTTGTATTCTTCTGTATCTACAATTCTATAAGAAAGAGGAATAGAATTATGGGCTAAAAGTATTGCATTAGAAAACATTCTAGCGGTTCTTTTATTCCCATCTTCAAATGCTTGAATATATGATGTTAATATCACTGCAAGAAAAGCTTTTTCAAAAAAGTTTTCTTTTTTATTTAATAAGCTAACCATTTTCTCCAAGGCTTCTTTTAACTGAAAACTATTATCTAATGGTTTATATTTAGTACCAGTAATCCCTACACCGACATTTCTAATATTTCTTGTAATTCCTAAACCTTTGGTAAGGACAGAGTGTATATATTCAATATCATTATAATCCAGTTTTAAAAATCTCTCTTTATTTTGAATAGCTTCATTAAAGGCGTCTTTATGATTTAAAATCATTTGAGTTTCTTCTTTGGTTTTGCCTTTTCCTTCAATATTTTCTTTAATCAAGGCTTCTGTACTTAAAAGAGAATAGGTATTCCCTTCAATGGCTGAGGATTTCCAAGAAAATTCAATCATTATTCTTTCAAATTCTTTATTGATTAAAGTTTGGCTATTATATTTTGTAAAATTTTTAATAAATTCGTTTTGTAATTTATCGAGTTTTTCTTTTTCTTCCTTTGTAAAGATTTCATTTTCAAGAATTTCAAATATTTCAAAGTTAAAGTTTTCTTTTATTTCTCTTTGTTTATAGTCTTTAGAAAAATATTGTTCAATATTAATTTCTTCTAATATTCTAAACGCTTCAGATAAAGAATAGGAAACAAAAGCTCCTGCTCCATTTTTATTTAATAAATTTTGTTCAGACAAAAAAGATAAATCTCTTGTTATTGTTTCTCTAGAATATTTATCATTAAAAAAAACAACTAAATCTTTGTTTTTAAAAGATTTATTTTCCTTAGCAAATATTAAAATTTTTTTTTGCCTTTCGTTCATAATTAAAATATTATCATCATTGCGTCACTAATTCAAGCTCATTGCGTCATTTATGTGGAAAACTGATAAAAATGGTTATTTTGCAACATTTCATTGCGTCATCTTTATTACAATATTGTAACATCAGCATGACAATATTGTAATATTAAAATAAACGGAAAATAGTTTCTGACCCTATCAGACGAGAACCCTGTTCTCGATTGGCGGGGTTTTCTTTTTGGGTATTTTCTAGACTGCCACGTCAAGATTTTTTTGTTTTGAAAAACAAAAAAATCTTTCCTCGCAGAGACGAAGAGAGGTAGGTTTTAAATTATAGATTTTAGATTTTAAATAGAAGATTTTGTTTCTGATTCTAAATTCAATTCTGGTTGTAAACTTAAAAACTTCTCCACCTCAGAATTTCTTATAAGAATAGTTTTGTTTGAATTATATGAGATCCCCCTATTAGGATTATTCTCAAAACCTAAATATATAATCTTAGAACCTCTTTTTTTAGATTCACTTATTGCTGGTTGTAAATCAGAATCAGAACTACATAAAATTATTTGATCAAACAATTTATCACAAGAAAAGCTTACCATATCTACTCCTATTCTTACATCAACCCCTTTTTCTTTAAAAACCAAAATCTTTTTACCTAGAAAACCTTTTTCCTTATATCCTCTAACTCTACCTGCAAAAACAACTTCAAACCCCTGCTTTTCTAAGTGAGTTTTTAAAAATCTTTGATCTTCGATAAGTTTAAAAGATTTTTTCTCAGTTTCTTCGTGTTTCTTTAATTTAGCAAAATAAAAAATAACTTTAATTACATCATAACCTTCTAAAACTAAGTCAAACAAGCTTTTAAAATTATATTCGTTCCAAATTATATCTCTTTTTTCAGTATCTAAAGAATGTTTAATGTAATTCTTGAAATTTTCCCCATCTATAAGTAAAATAGTTTTCATAAAATTATTATATCATAAAATTATAAACGAAAACTCCCGCGGACCTTTCGGTTAGCGGGAGCGTTTATGTATATAATATACATTTTTATGAAAGTAAAATCAAGGAGTTATCCACATAATAAAATTTAGTAAAATTTTAATTTTTTTATTCCATATTTAATAAATAAAATGTTTTTCTGGATTGTTTCCCCAGCACTTTGCTGTGACAATATAAATAAAGTTTATAAAAAAATAAACAATAATTTATAAAATAATAGTAAGTAAATTAATTCAAAGTGCTGGGTCGCAAAGACGAAATACTCGCAGGGATGATTTGATAAGGAATTTTAGGCTTTACTTTTTGGGGTGGGTGTTGTATTGTTTGGGGAGGAAATGAGGAGTATTTTTAAAACAACAAGGAGCAAAAATTATGGAAAATGAATTAAAAAAGTATCGTCTAGGTAACCAACCTGAAAAATATGAACTAAAAGAAGAGTATTTGGGATGGACTCCAATTATCAGTGGATGGGAACATTTACTTTTTGAACGCACAAAAAATAAAAGCCTAGTGATTACCGATCCTAAAAGCAAATACAAAAAAACATTATTCTTGCATCATTTCATTATTAAAGATGCTTTTCCTCTATCTTTCTTTGGAGAAGAAAGATCAAAAAATTGGAGCCATTTTGCCATTGTCTCTGAAAATAAAGACTCGGAAAAATTTGTTATTCCATTATATTAATACAACCGCGAAAATCATAAGAAAACCAATTTGGTCTATTACGACAAGGCGGTTTTCTTTTTGTTAATCGTGGGCTCAATAGAGCCTAGGATTGGGGGTTTTGTTGATTTTTTGGTATTTTTGTATATAGTTAGGGATAGGAAAAGTTTTTTGTAATTTTAATTTTATGAAAAGGATAAATATAATGAATCCAACAAAATTAATAAATTTTTTGACACATCCTGAAGAATATCCAGATTGTTCGGCAAAAGAAGATCTTTTGAAAACACTTAAAAATATCCTTGAATCTGATTTTGTTGTTTTGGAACAACAAATCTATGGTATCCAAACGCGTTGTTCTTGCCATCTAGAAGAAGTTGAAAAAGTATGGGAAGATAATCCAAACTTTAAAAGAGGGCTAGGATCTGAAGTTTTAGGATCTGACGGATTGGTAAAAATTTTAAAAGGAACAAGATGTTCCCATTGTAAAACCTACACCCCACGGAAAGAAGGTTCTAAGTTTGAAGTTTGTCTGTATTGTGGAAGTGATATGGAAGATTTAAATAGAAAAGTTGAACAAGCAGGAGTTATAAAATGGGTTTATGAATGCCCTTGCTGTGAACTGAAAGAACTTCAAATCATTGATTCAAAAAATATTCACAAGAATTGTCCTAGTTTTGGTTCCATTCAACAGATGCAATCCAGAAGTGGACTGTGTCCTGATTGTGGTAAACCTTAAACACCTAACGAAAAATCATCTAATGATTACTTTTTGTTAGGTGATTTTTCTTTAAATTTATAACCTTGTCAGACGAGAACCCTGTTCTCGACTGGCGGGGTTTTCTTTTTGTCTGGACTGCTTCGCGCCTCGCAGAGACGAGAATGGGATTGCTTCGTTGAGAGGAATTTTGGTTTTTTGAAAAAAACCAAAATTCCACTCGCCCACACCTAAGGCGGACAGGCTCGCAAACCTGCCTGCCGGCAGGCAGGGACGGAATTGGATTGCTAAAGCAATCGTTGTTTCTGGATTGCTTCGTTAAAATAATTAGGGGTCGCACCCCTCCGTTCGCAAGCTCACTACAAGGGGAACGACCCCTAATTATTTTTCCTCGCAAAGACGATTTATTAAAGATAAATCGTGACAAATTTTTACTTCGTAAAAATTTGTCTACATAATACATAATACTTGATACAAAATACCAAAATTAAAAAGGGTCGGCGCAAAGCGCCGACCCTTTTTAATTTTTCCCTTTCTTCTGTTCCATTTCTTTTTTAAAACCTAAATAAATTTAGCGGTCTCAATTTAAGGCTACGAGACCAACACCCTCCTACTATAGAGTAAGAATCAACCATTTAAGTCCTCTTTTCTGAAAGAAAAGACTAGTCAAAAGTCGAAAATCGAAAGTCGAAAGGAAAAAATTTGCAAGCAAATTTTTTGACTTTTGACTTTATGGACTTTACAAACTTTTCACTAGACATCGTCCTAAGACGATGTCAACAAGTTCATTTTGAAATAATCCACGACCACCTTCCGGTAGCCGTACCTTGTTACGACTTACACCTTGTTACCGATTTTACCTTAGTTCGCCACTAGGACGACTGTCGGGCACCTCCGGCTCCCTTGTGTTGACGGGCGGTGAGTACAAGACTCGAGAACGTATTCACCGCAGTATAGCTGACCTGCGATTACTAGCGATTCCAACTTCATGAGGGCGAGTTTCAGCCCTCAATCCGAACTGGGGATGTGTTTAAGGATTGGCTCAGAGTTACCTCGTCGCGACCTGTTGTCACACCCATTGTATCATGTGAGCAGCCCAAGGCATCAAGGGTCATGCTGACCTGGCGTCATCCCCACCTTCCTCCCAACACTTTGTTCGCAAGCGACACAAAGAATTTTCAATTTCTAATTTCTAATTTCTAAACAATGAATTAATGAATTAATGATTAAATTCTCCAAACAATAAAAATAAATTTTTATTTGACGAATTTTTGCTTTGCAAAAATTCGTTGTTTGAAAAATTCTCAAATTGAAACATTGGAAATTGTTTGAAAATTGAAAATTGAAAATTCTTTGAGCTTGTGCTCAAAGTGCTGGGCGGTCTCGTCTGACACGTATAACAGACGATAAGGGTTACGTTCGTTTCCTCACTTAAGAGAACAACTCAAGTCACGAACTGACGACGGCCATGCAACACCTGTTTAGCCGATAGGCCTTCCTGTTTCTAGGACGGCATAAGCTAAATGTCTAGCCTTGGTGAGGTTCTTCGTGGATTGTCGAATTAAGCCACGTGATCCACCGCTTGTGCGAGTCCCCGTCTATTCCTTTGAGTTTTAAGCTTGCGCTCGTACTACCCAGGCGGTCCACTTAACGCGTTAGCTGTGCCTCTCAGAGGGTCGATACTCCGAAAAGCTAGTGAACAACGTTTAGGGCGTAGACTACAGGGGTATCTAATCCCTTTCGCTACCTACGCTTTCGTGTCTCAGCGTCAGTGATGTGCCAGTGAATTGCCTTCGCTTTTGGTGTTCCCCATAATATCAACGGATTTCACCCCTACACTATGAGTTCCATTCACCCCTCACACACTCTAGTTTAGCCGTTTCCTATGCATCTCTCAGGTTGAGCCTGAGGCTTTAACATAAGACTAACTATACCGCCTACACACCCTTTACGCCCAATAATTCCGGATAACGCTTGAGGCCCTCGTATTACCGCTGCTGCTGGCACGAGGTTAGCAGCCTCTTATTCATAGGTTAATGTCAATAAACTTCTTCACCTATAAAAGACTTTTACACTCCGAAGAGCTTCATCAATCACGCGGCGTCGCTCCGTCACACTTTCGTGCATTGCGGAAGATTCTCGACTGCAGCCTCCCGTAGGAGTTTGGACAGTGTCTCAGTTCCAATGGTGGGGGTCAGGCTCTCACCTCCCCTAAGCGTCATAGCCTTGGTGAGCTTTTATCTCACCAACTAGCTGATACTAAGCAGGCTGATTCAAGAGCGATAAATCTTTCCCCCGTAGGGATATCAAGTATTACCTTACCTTTCGATAAGCTATTCCTGACTCTTGAGTTCATACCCACCTGTTACTACCCAGTTCGCCACTCCCTCCGAAGAGGGCGTTCGACTTGCATGCCTTATCCACGCCGCCAGCGTTCATCCTGAGCTAGGATCAAACTCTTAATTAAAACAAATCTGTGTAAAACAAATTTGAGAAATGGAACAAAAGAAAAGGTTGAATCATAGATTCAAAATAACTGATGTTATAAAAGTTTGATCCTCTTTTAAATTTTGGATAAAAATTTAAAAAACTCACTTAAATTATTCAAAGGTTGTTTGTAATATTATGGCTCGCACGAGTACATAATATTACAGGTTTTAATGTTGCTTCCCAAATACCAACAATGTACGGTTTTTGGGAATATTTTATTTTCAAAGAACATTGCCTATTATATATAAAAATAGAATTTAATCAAGTATATATTTGAATTAGTTTGTATTTCTCCATAATTTTGAGGGGATGTAAACAAAATTAGATAATATCTAATTTTGAATTATAAATTTTAGATTTTAGATTTTAGATTAATGATTCTGAATTGTTTTCAAATCACCCATAGGTGTGGCTTTCCTAGCACTTTGTTGCAACAATATAAATAAAGTTTATAAAAACTTAATAGTATTTTACGAAATAAAAGTAAGTAATTTAGTTCAAAGTGCTGGGTCGCAAAGACGAATGAAAAAAGCCGTCCAAAAGAAAAGCTGGAGGGCTTTTCTTTTGGACGGTTTTGAATAATGTCTTATATTTTCAACTTAAGGATTTTTCGAGAAACCAATTTGTAATTGATTACCCCGATTATTCCCCCGACAATCATACCTACAAGAACAAATCCGGTATAGTACCCAATGGCTGTTCCTATGGCAGCATCTAAACCACAAATCAATCTGATGTCCGAGTGGATTAAGATAAATGTCTTTTTGATAATTGAAGCTGTCATAACAACAGCTACAGGTATTTCGAAAAGGATCCACCAAAGAGCTTTAAAAATACATTTAAAACTAACAAAGGGCCAGTAAAAAAATATTAATAAAGGATTGGTAACTTTAAAAAATATTTCTTTCCAATCATCTTTATTCATTTTTTTCTTACCTCTATCTATTGCCTTAAAAACACATGGAATAATAAAGAGGTTATAAGAAAGAACGAAAAGAATCATTAAAATTGGGTGTTTATTAAAAGAGTTTTCATTAAATAACAAAGAAGATTGCAGACCGAGATAAACAGGAGTAAAAGCAAAACCTATACTTCCAAGGGCTATTGCTTTCCAGGTAACTCTTTCAACTTCTTTGTAGAAATTTGAATCAAAGGAAGTGACTTCACCCCAAGCTTTTTTGAAAGCCTGGATGACCGATTTGAATTCATAGGAAAAATATCCTACCAAACCACCAGCCGGAATACCCAACCACCAAAAAGCTTTGTTGATTTCAAGAGAAATCATGGAACCTATTCCAGCGCCAAAAGCACAAGCGATAAATATTTTCAATGATCTGTTTTTCATTTTTTTATCTCCTTTATATGAAAGTTTTTTCAAAAATACTGCCTCACTTCTGCTTTTAATATACAATATGTTTATCGAAAAGTAAATGATTTTCAGAGCTATTGACTTTTATTGATTGTTGTTATACTATTTAGAAAGTAGAGAATGTTAATTTATATAATAAAGGAGATACTAATGGATTTAAATGAACAACTTCAAGAGCTTATAAAAGAAGCTGGATTAGGATCAGAAAAAGAAGCAATAGGTAAAGCTTTTTCTTTTACTTTTCAAAATCCAAACAAAAAAGAGATAAGGATAAGTGGTACAATATTGGGATTTCAAATCACAAGTCGTCCTGATTCGATATTAGATTTTAAAATTACTGATGTTGATTCAGATGATAATAAAACCCATTTTTTTACATTATTAACAACAACTTTTCCTACAGCAGAAATGGACAAAAAAGAACTTGCTCTCAAAATTACCTTTTATTCTTCTAACTATGGAGGTTGGAAATCATCATGGGAGATAATGTATCCTCCGAACGAAGAATATCGAAGAACTATCGAAAGGAACACTCCCAATAGGTGGAAAAAAATTGAAGGAAGATTTGAATTGCTGTAATCCCCTGACCCGTCCAAACAGAAAATCGCCATTCGGCTTCTGTTGGGCGGTTTTCTTTATTTTGAGGAAATAAATGGACCTACCTCCACCGGCAGGCAGGCTGCCGCGTCGAGAAATTTAAAGAGAAAAATCGTGGACCTTCCAGGTCCACGATTTTTCTCTTTAAATTTCTCTTCTCGCAAATACGAAAAGTTAAAACTTTTCGTTATAGAAAGAGATTGCTTCGTGCCTCGCAAAGACGATTGACTAAAGCCAATCGTTCTTAAATCCTAAATCTTATTTACTCTTTTTAAATAGAGTAAGTAATGGACTAGCTAAGAAAATTGATGAATATGTTCCTACAACTACTCCCATTGAAAGAATCAAAGCAAATTGTTTTGTGGCTTCCCCTCCAAAGAAATACAAGGCTAATAAAACAACTAAAGTAGTTAATGATGTATTAATGGAACGAGCAATAGTTTGTGAAAGTGACTTCCCTACTATTTCGTCGAAATCTTCCTTGTGAGAATGAGCTAAATTTTCTCTTATTCTATCAAATACAACGATAGTGTCGTTTACTGAAAATCCTAATATAGCCAAAATTGCCATAATGAAAATAGTGTCAATTTGATAGTCTATAAACATAGAACCTAAAAAAGCATAAATTCCTGTTGGGATTAAAATATCATGAATCAAAGCAATAATAGCTGCGAATCCGTATTTCCAAGATGAAACTTTATTTTCTGATTTTGCTACTTCTGATACTTTTCTGAATGCAAAAGCCACAAACAAAATAATAGCAATCACTACAGCCAAGATAGCCCAAAGAGCTTTTCCTTTTAATTCTTCACCAATAGCTGGTCCAATTGAATTATATCTTTTTTCTTGAATCTGATATTCCCCTCCTTGATCTAAAACAGAAAAAACTGCTTGTCTTTCTGGTTCTGTTAAATCACGAGTTCTTAAAATAATTCCCCCTAGTTCTGTAGCTGTACCACTTGAAGTTTCTTGAATTGTAAAAGCTCCTAATTCTAGAGTTCCTAATTCTGTTTTTAATTCTTCAATTGTAGGAATTTGTAATTCTGGTTGTTCTGCGTTTTCTAGATAGGCAATTTCTGTAATGGCCCCTCCTTTGAAATCAATTCCGAAATTCAATCCGAAGTATCCAATTGAGAAAATTGAAAGAGCAACTAGAATAGCTGAAATGCTAAAAAATATTTTTTTGTTTTTGATTATAAACATGATGATTAGTCGAAAGTCTATAAAGTCCATAATGTCTGTAAAGTCTTAAAAAAATTTCTCTGCAAATTTTTTACTTTTAACTTTATGAACTTTTAACTAGTTTATTAATTTTGTTAATAAACGGATTATAGCTTAAATGGAGGGGAAATTCAATTTGATTGAGAATTCACGGAACCAAAGGGACTGCTTCGTCAATTTTTAAGAGATGCTATTTCCAAAGGAAATGATATCTCTCAAAAATTTCCTCGCAGAGACGAACGGAGGGAAATTCAATTTAATTGAATTAATGAAATCAACCGAACTACTTCATTAAGAAATTTTATATTACCTAGACCTGCTACGTCCAAGTAATTTTTTATTGTGTTTTTGTGGAAAATAGGTATTATTAAAGATAGTGTAACTTGATTTTAATTCTCTAAATAAAGGAGAAAAAAATGGAAACTATTTTTGGTTTTGATGTCCCAACTTTTAACATCTATTTTTCATTGATACTTATTTTGGGATCTTTGATTCCCGTTGTTTTGATTTTTGCTCACAAACATGGTTACAAAAATGGAAGTAAAGAATGGAGAGGTTTTTCGGCTGGGACTTTGAGGTCTGATTGTGTTTATCGGATTGTCGATAGAGTAAGAGAATCTCCTCTGACTCTCATTCTTAAGGAAAAAACTCCTGATGGGATTGAGAGAGGTAGAAGTAAATTATTGGAAACTTCTATGATTCAAATCGTCGATCATAATGACCAAGCTTATAATGAATTTGACTTGGTACCAACCTATTTCAAATTTTCCGAGAAAAATGATCCTCGTTATGACCTTTTGGTTTTTGAGGAAATTTCAAAAGAAGAATACAAAAAATATGGAAGGTCCTAGGGTTTACATTCCCTGCAAAGAGCTCTGCTTTTTGTGGGGTTTTTTGTTTTCTGGATTGCTTCCCCAGCACTTTGTTGCAACAATATAAATAAAGCTTATGTAAATAAATATCTATTTATAATAAAAAGATAAGTAATAAAATTCAAAGTGCTGGGTCGCAAAGACGGGTTTTAAATCTTTTTTAAATATTTATTTAAAATTAAAATTCCGGCTATTCCGAATATGAATCCAGCTAATATGTCTAGGGGCCAGTGGACTCCGATGATTATTCTGGATAATCCGATTAAGACTGCTCCTATAAAAAATAGGATACCGATTTTTTTGTTATATAAATAAGTCGCCATTGCCAAGGCTGAAGCAAGAACACTATGACCTGATGGCATTGAGTCGTTTCCTCCGTGTTCAATTAGTAATTTGGCATTTTCTAGTTCTAGAAAAGGTCTGGGGCTAAAATAAAAATATTTTATTACTTTTGCAACTCCCCAGATGATGACTGGGTAAAATATAATTTTTAGAAATTGCTTGGGAGTGATTTTTTTTAGGAGCAGCAAAACTACCGCTCCAAAAATTATCCACCAGATTAGCCAGTCAGTTATGAAAACAACAATGGTATCGAATAATTCGTTTTGTAAGGTGAAGTTATTTAAATAGGTAAATATTTTTTCATTCATCCCGTTAGAGATACTTTATTAAAAGTATCTCTAACGGGACAAATCCCAGTAATTACTTTTAACAAAGTGTCTAAATTAAATTATTAATTTTTATTCCCGTTTTATGTAAAGCTATATAATTAACTTTATTCTCACCAAATCTCTAACGGGATTCATTTTAAGTATTATAACCTAAATTTTGATTTATAAGAAATAAAAAGTTGGGGGTATTTTCTTTGTTAACATTGCAGCAATAGAGTTTACACATTAATCTGTGTAGATGAATAAATTTGATGCAAAATATATGTCTCTAAAAGAGAAAAAATTAAAACAAGTTATTAATAAAGAAAAAACTAT
>Ga0180007_10001882_pt1 | contig 26411 bp, 27 predicted proteins | sample MM_PC_MetaG_FD_121122 | JGI IMG/M metagenome (GOLD analysis project Ga0180007, IMG submission 121122) | Groundwater microbial communities from the Aspo Hard Rock Laboratory (HRL) deep subsurface site, Sweden - MM_PC_MetaG | ecosystem: Environmental > Aquatic > Deep subsurface > Groundwater... | reverse complement strand
TAAGAAGTAAGAAGTAAGAAGTAAGAAGTAAGAAGTAAGAAGTAAGAAGTAAGAAGTAAGAAGTAAGAAGTAAGAAGTAAGAAGTAAGAAGTAAGAAGTAAGAAGTAAGAAGTAAGAAGTAAGGAGTACCAAGTACGAAGTGAGTTGTGTCCCCCTGCGGGGAACGGCTTTTTGGTAGTTTTATTTTACGCTAAAATGGCTGTTTGACAATCCTTAGCTTGAACAGTCAACTTGAGAATTATCGACATATATTATGCTTTCTGCTACAATTCCGCACCAGTATTAATTTAACCTAAAAAACAATGGATCAAGAGAAAACTCCTTTGAGCAGAATAGAAAAGCTATCGCTTGGCGCGTTTGCATTAGCTGTCGTCTGTGTTGCCGGAGCCGAGGTTTATGACCGATCTCAATCGGCACGTTTAGAATCGTTTGCCGCCGGTTTGGATGACAAAGCAAATTCGTCATTAATCGTACGGGATGGCTTGAAGAAACTGCCTGAAACTTCTGATGGTCTTGGGTTTTATGTTGACTGCGAAGGGTTTACTGATGACATTGAATGGCATACTGGTATTCTTGAAAGTTATATTCGTAATTGCAGTGGGCTGGTTCGATCGACTTGCGACCCTGCAAATGACATGATGGATTACTGTGAAATAAATCAACGAAAGTGTGGAGAAGCGACTCGGGATATGAGAAGGCAACTTGCGAGAGAAAAAGAGACTTGCGATGAATATTGCGGCGAATCCTCCTAAATCTTGCATTTTTTCTCCTCTGCATGCTTTAATGTAACCGCATTTTAAACAAACCTAATTATGAATAAGTTCAAACAAGGCTTTATGCGGCTTCCAAAGCATAAGAAAATCATATTTGCAGCGAGTATTGTGACTATTGTGAGTTGTCTTCTCCCCTGGTATCAGGATCTTTCCGTTTACGGGATCGGAGATACTTACCTTGGTGTTACAGGTCCGCTTTTTCTTGCGGGATTTACGATTTTGGGGCTTTCACTCATGCTTGCCCTTATGATTGGGCTTCCTGTGACGGGTAAAAGATTTCCGAAATTGCCTATCAAGCAGTCACTTGTCAGCATGCTTGTTGGAGTTGAATCGCTTTTTCTTATTTTGATTGCAAATTCCGTTTTTTATCATTCTAAATTCGGCGTTTCTATATCACATAAGGAGCCCGGATTCGGAATGACGGTTGCTTTGATCGCTATTATCGGAATGATTATTGGAAGTTACTTCTGGTGGAAAGAGGAAAGCGAGTTCAAAGGTTTTGATGAAAGTGTTGGGAGAAAAGAGCCTTTAATCAGAATGCAGCCGACAACTAACGAACCGGTTAAGCCTGCTGCCGAGTCGCTCAAGGGTTTTGGATACCAGCAAACCAGGCCGGGACACGATATCCGGGAGGTGGTTTCCGAGAACTCGGAAATCAAAAATCAAAAACCGGAAAACGAAGGGCTTAAAACTGTTGAAGATGCTGAACATGAAGCTGATACTCGAGAGAAAGGCAAGATTGAGAATATGAAAATTCGAATGGATTTGTAAGAACCAAGAGGCAAGAGACAAGAACCAAACAAATTACAATTTTCAATTATCAATATTCAAACTATGACTACAGAAGAAAAACAATTAGTAGATGCACCGGATATACTTTTCTTCTGTCGAGAGTGTCAGAAGATTGTGAAGGAACCCAAGAAAATTGGCAGCAAATATATTTACAAATGCCCCGTTTGCAGTAGCGAAAATGTTGCTTTCGGGACAAGAAAGAGCGTTTGTAGCTATTTCCATGTGAAGGATAAGGAGCTTGAGGAGATCTATGGTAATGTTTAATATCCAATTACCAATTTTCAATGGTGGTGTTTTCCCCCCGCCAAGGCGGGGATAAATGCTTTGCAAAAACGGCTTCGTTTTCAGTTGCTTGGAGGCGCCTTTGAAAATTAAATATTCATTGGTTATTGAATATTGAAAATTAGGCATTTTAAAGTTGCCCCCCCTTTTTTTAATCTAAATTTAATGTCGAAGTGGTATTTTACCTGTTGCTTCTTTCAACTTTAATTCCATTTTTATCAAAAAATAAATGGTATCAAACAACTTTTTTGTCTACTGCACAACTAAATTTTCAAATAAATATTGACGGTGAGGTTTTGCTCACCTATGCTGTTGATACAAACAAATTTTAACCCAAAATAAAATGAGTGAAGATACAAAGGCAGATGGGCGCGCTAAAGCGCTCGACCTTGCTCTCGAACAGATCGAGAAGAATTACGGTAAGGGTGCGATTATGCGCATGGGAGAGGCCAAGAAGATCAACGTGGAAACTATTCCCACGGGTTCACTGTCTCTCGATATTGCTCTCGGCGGAGGCGTCCCGAAAGGGCGTGTTGTCGAGATTTTCGGTCCCGAGAGTTCCGGTAAAACCACTCTTGCTCTCCACATCATCGCGGAGGCGCAAAAATCAGGCGGACAAGCTGCATTTATCGATGCCGAACATGCTCTCGACCCCGAATATGCTCAGAGGATCGGTGTCGATGTCGAAAACATGCTAATTTCTCAACCCGACACGGGTGAACAGGCGCTCGAAATTACCGAGACTCTGGTTCGATCCAACGCTGTCGACATTATCGTCGTGGATTCCGTGGCGGCTTTGACTCCTCGGGCTGAAATCGAAGGTGATATGGGAGACGCTCACATGGGTCTGCAGGCTCGCTTGATGAGCCAGGCTCTTCGGAAGCTCACCGCCGCTATTTCCAAGTCGAAGACTACTGTGATTTTTATTAATCAAATCAGAATGAAAATTGGCATTATGTTCGGGAATCCCGAGACTACCCCCGGAGGCAATGCTCTTAAATTCTACTCTTCTATCCGAATGGACATAAGAAGCATCGGGAAAATCGAAGGAGCTAACGAGGACGGCAAGGAGCTTGTTGGAAACAGGGTTAAGGTTAAGGTTGTTAAGAATAAAGTCGCACCGCCTTTTAAGATGGCCGAGTTCGATATCATGTACAATAAAGGGATTTCTATCAGCGGCGATGTTCTGGATTTGGGAGTTAAGTACGAATTTGTTCGGAAATCCGGAGCCTTTTACAGTTATGGCGACATGAAACTCGGACAGGGCCGCGAAAATACGAAAGATTTTCTGGAAGGAAACAATAAGTTGCTTGCTGAAATCGACAAGAAGGTTCGAGCTAAAGCTGTTGTAAAATGACCGATTTTTACGTCAAATTATTAAACTATTCGCTGCACGCGCTCGGAGCAAGGGCTCTAACCGAACATGAGATTTTTGATAAGCTTAAAAAGAAGGCTGAAAAGCTGGATTGCGGTGAAGATTATATCCCCAATGTCATTAAGCGGCTTAAGGAGCTTGCGCTCATTGATGACGAAATTTATGTCAGAAACTTTATTAAGACCCACTCCGCCCTCAATCCGAGCGGGAAGATTGCAATCTTCCGAAAACTGAGGCTTAAGGGAATCGACAAAGATCTTTTTGATTCTATATGGGAAGATGTTTCCCCTGATGAAGATGAGCTTTTGGAGACTGCCTACAGTGCTTTTGTGCGTAAAAAGGGCGAGGTAAATTCACAGAAGCAGAAGGAGAGATTAGTGAGGTATTTGGCAGGAAGAGGATTTAGGGGGGATGCTATTTACAGTAAGATTCGGTCAATTTAGCTTGCGTTTTTGCCGTTTTTATAGTATTTTTTACTTTGCAAGATCAGGATTTTATGAATCCTGGTTTTTTTATTTAAAATTTTTTAATCAAAAATATCATGCAATCACAATTTATCGCCGCGGTTAATCAGCTCGCTGATGAGAAGAATCTTCCGAAAGAGGTTGTTATGGACATAGTTGAGGCGGCTTTGCGCACAGCTTACAGAAAAGATTACGGTAATAAAGATCAAAATATCGATGTCGAGCTTGACGAGAAAACCGAGTCGGCAACAATTTTTCTCGTGAAAGAGGTTGTGAAAGAAGTCGAAAATCCCGAAGCGGAGCTAACTCTTGCGCAGGGCAAGAAAATCAAGAAAACCGCGAAAATCGGAGACGAATTTCGAACAGATGTGACTCCGGAAGGTTACGGCCGAATTGCGGCTCAATCTGCAAAACAGGTTATTTTACAAAGAATTCAGGAGGCCGAACGCGAACTTATGTACGATAATTTCAAGGATCGCGAAAATGAGCTTATAAATGCGCTTGTACATCGAGTTGAGGGGAATAATGTTTTTGTGGATTTAGGGAATACAACAACGATGCTTCCTTATGAACACCAGATCCCGGGCGAGCGTTATTACGGCGGGCAGAGGATTAAGATTTTTCTTGATAAGGTAATCAAAACCACCAAGGGGCCTCAACTACTGATTTCCCGTACTCATCCTAACCTTATTCGCAAATTGATGGAGGTTGAAATCCCGGAAATTAAAGATGAGATTGTTGAAATTATGGGTGTTGCGAGAGATGCAGGTGTCAGATGTAAAATTGCCGTTAAGAGTAATGATGACAAAGTCGACCCTATCGGTGCTTGTGTCGGGCAAAAGGGTGTTCGTATTCAGAATGTCACAAATGAGCTTCATGGCGAGAGGATTGATATTATCGAGTGGATTGATAATGAGGAAAAATATATCCGCCGCGCTCTTGCTCCGGCTGAGGTCACCAATATTTCTCTTAATGAAAAGGGTAGGCGTGCTTCTGTTTATGTTACTTCCGAGCAGCGTGCTCTTGCTATCGGCAAACAGGGTCAAAATGTTCGTCTTGCCTCCATCTTAACAGGTTGGGAGATCGATATTCTGGATGTTTCCGAAATGCCCGAGGAAAAAGCAAAAGCAAAAGATCGCAAGGAGGAAGTTACTTCCATCAGCGATCTAGGTGTTTCCGAAGATGTTGTCGCGAAACTTGAGGAAGCCAATCTAACTCTTGTTGAACAGATCAAAGGTCTCACAGCCAAAGACTTGCAGGATGTTGAAGGCATCACTGAAGAGGATGCTAAGGAGGTTGTTGCGCTGCTGAAGAAAGTGAAGTAACCATCCCTTATATCTTTCAAGCCCGCACATATTAGTGCGAGAAAATAAAGAGCGTTGCAGATGTTTATTCTGGCATTCGGGTCTGCGGAGATTGCTCCTTCTCTGTTTTTATGGTAGAATATATCGATATATTTGACTAAATTATGCCTGAAGACTCACAAGCAAGTACAACTCAACCCGGAGATGACTCGACTGATCTTGGGGTAAAACACCCTGAACCCGGTTATATCGACAAGGTTAACCGGGGCATGAAGGAGAAAGCTATCGCCGAGAGGGCGAAGTCCATGAATATGAACTATGTTGATCTCTCGAGTATGCCGATCAATCCCGATTATCTTCATCTCGTTCCGAAAGAGGAGGCAGCGAAAGCTTTTTTGATTCCTTTTTTTCGAATTGGGAAAAAAATCAGACTGGCTATCGCCCATCCTACAAATCAAGACGCTCTTGCGATAATCAACCACCTGAAAAATGAAGATTATCAAATCAATATTAATCTTGCTAGCGAGGAAAGCATCCAAACTGCTATGAGGTTTTACGAATCGGAAGAGTTTTCACCAAAGGATGAGGGGTTTGAAAATATAATTGATGAGTCTCAAATCGAAGCTTTTGCGCAAGAAATCGAGGGATTGCAGGCCTTAAAAAACAAACTTGCAAGCGTTACCGCCGAGGAGGCGCTTAATGTAATTAATGTTGGCGCGATGAAGACGCAGGCTTCAGATATTCATTATCAGCCGGAGGAGAATCATGTGACTGTCAGGTTCAGAATTGACGGTATTTTGCAGGATATTTTTGATCTGGATAAAAACACCTATCAATACATCGCGAATCAGCTCAAATATCAGGCCAAAATGAAGCTGAATGTTGCAACCAAGCCACAGGATGGACGGTTTTATTTTAATTTTAATAAAAGAAAGGTTGATGTTAGGGTTTCGGCTCTGCCAACCGAGTACGGAGAGACTTTCGTTCTAAGATTGCTCGATAGCGGAGAGAAGGCGATGACTCTATCAGGCATGGGATTTGCAGGTAGGAATCTGGAACTTTTGGAAAAAGCGACCAAGGCCTCAAACGGAATGGTTTTGGTTACAGGCCCCACAGGTTCGGGTAAAACGACGACTCTTTATGCGATGCTGCGAGTTTTTAACAAGCCGGAAGTGAAAATCATAACTCTTGAAGATCCGATCGAGTACCATATCGAAAATGTGGCTCAAAGTCAGGTTAATGAGAAAAGAGGGTATACTTTTGGGGCCGGACTGCGGTCAGTTCTTAGACAGGATCCGGATGTTGTGATGATCGGCGAGATCCGTGACTCGCAAACCGCCGAAACAGCTGCACAAGCTGCGCTTACGGGTCATGTTCTACTGAGCACTCTTCATACAAATTCCGCCGTTGAGACTATTCCGCGACTTACCAATATCGGGCTCAAGCCTTATATGATTGCACCCGCTATTCACACTATTGTGGCGCAGAGGCTTGTTCGAGTTTTATGTAAGGAGTGCATGGCGAGAAAACCTATCACCGAGGCTGAGCGTGATGAGATTTCCAGGTTTACGGATGCTCCTGCGGAGCTTTCGCACGCCGTGGGCTGTACAAAATGCAGCCATACTGGTTATTCCGGACGAACCGTTATTGCTGAGGTTTTTGCTTTTAATGACGAGATTCGTGAGCTTGTTTTGGCGGAAAAAAGTTCCATGGAAATCCTTGAAGCGACTAAAAAGACAGGCATGGTTAGCCTGAAGAATGATGGGATGAAAAAGGTTGCGGAGGGGGTTACGACGCTTGAGGAAGTACAGAGGGTGAGTGAAGAAACCCAGTAAATTACAAGAAGCAAGATACAAGAACCAAACAATTTCCAAATTATAAAATCTAATACTTAAAGTTTATTTAATGTTTTTTTAGTATTGCAGAAAATATTTTGATAAATTCCGTGGACTCCTCCATCAACACTTTTCTTGGCTTCTTTTCGACTAATTTTTATATGCATTCTGAAATCTTTTTTACCTAAACTTTCGTTAGCTTCAATATAATTAGCGCCTACCGATCCTGCGGATCTTATTAACTGTTTACCTATCTCTGCATTTTCTATTGTCATATCCAGTTTTTTAATCAAACAAATTACTCTTTTACAAAACTTCAAAGTTCTATCTTCAAGGTCATATATTTGTGTTTTGGTCATTGTAATTTGTTTGGTTCTTGAGTTCTTGGTTTCTTGGTTCTTATACCCTCATGTAATGCATTGCCCCAACATTTCTAATGTGCCCCGCGATTTCAAGCTCCATTAATCCTTCCAACAAGTTTCTGTGCGGAAGTTTCGTGCGATCAGCAATTCTGCTCAGATGGAGAGGGCGGGAGGATATTGATGCGAGAATTTGCTTCTGGGATTCCGACATACCTTCCGTCTTGAGTTTCAGGTTCGGAGTGGAGAGTTTCAAGTCTTCGATTATTTGGAGAGGATCGGAAAGGAGAACGGCTTTTTGGTTCTTGATCAGGTCGTGACAGCCTTCATTGCGATATCCTGTTATGTCCCCGGGGACGGCGTAAAGAAGCCTGTTCTCGGTAAAGGCATAGTTGGCGGTTATTAATGCGCCTGATTTCTTCGGAGCTTCTACCACTATCACCGCTTGAGCGAGTCCGGCAATTATTCTGTTACGGATAGGGAACATGAATTTCTGAGAAGGGGTTTGGGGTGGGTTCTCGGTTATGATTGCGCCGCCTTTTTCAACTATTTCTCGGGCAAGCTGCCTGTGTGGCGAGGGATAAATCTCATCAAGACCGCTTGCGATTACTGCAATGTTTGGGAGCCCTGCCTCAAGTGATGTGCGATGAGCATGTGCGTCGATACCGTATGCGAGGCCACTTACAATCGTTATGTCGTAGCGGGATAGGCCTTCGATGATTCGGTTCACGGCTTTGCGGCCGTACGGAGAGATTTTGCGGCTTCCGACTATTGCGATTATGGGCTTGCTTGTGCAGTCGAGCGTGCCTTTATGATAAAAAGTTACCGGCGGATCTGTGATGTTTTTGAGAGTTTCCGGGTAAGCCGGATCTGTTATTGGCAGGACCGGGAAGGTTAACTTCTTGAATTCCGTTTCCGGATCGAGCGATTTGCGGCGGCGGATTATTTCGCGGGTTTCTTTGCGAATCCCGATTGGGAGATTTTTTGTATTAAAATTTTCCCAAGCCTTTTTCGCGTCAAAATTGAATTGCTTAAGTATGGTTTTCAGCAGTTTGGGGCTGCCGAATAATGTTTTTTGCCAAATATGAAAATACTGCATCATAACCTGATGCTAACACTTCGACCTTAAATTTAGATTAAAAAAAGGGGGGGCAACTTTAAACATAGTCGTATCCCGCCTCCTGTTTGTCACTCACGATTTTCCCTTCTTTCAAATTCACGACTCTCCTCATCAACCTGTCAACGAGAGATTTATTGTGAGTGGCGAGGATTACGGTTGTTCCGTTTACATTTATTTTTTGGAGTATTTGGAGGATTTCCTTGCCACTTGCGGGGTCGAGGTTGCCCGTAGGTTCATCTGCGATAAGAAGTTTGGGGTTATGAACAAGCGCCCTTGCTATTGCTGTTCTTTGTTTTTCTCCTCCCGAAAGCTGCCGAGGAAAATGATTTTTTTGCTTGGTTAAACCGACCACTTCGAGTACTTCATTCACTTTTTTTCGAATTTCTTTTTCATCGGCACCGCATACTTCCATTGCGAATGCTATATTTTCGAATACGGTTTTGTGCGGAAGAAGTTTGAAGTCCTGAAAAACTATCCCGAGTTTGCGACGATATTTCTGAAGACTGGCGCGGTCAAGCTTGGTTATGTTGTAGCCGTCTACCGATACCGATCCTCTTGTTGGCTTAAGTGCTCCTGTCAGGATTTGGATTAAAGTCGACTTCCCCGCTCCGGATGGACCTACAAGTGTTATGAATTCGCCTCCTGATATCTGAAGATCGATGTCCTGAAGAACCGTATGACCATCGTAGCGTTTTGTGAGAGATTTGAAGAGAATCATGATTGCTTATGGCTTATGGCTGATCGCAGTTTATAGCGTTGCTGCTCTATCGTAAACATTTTTGGTGGATTTCGCGTAGACGCTGGTTGGTTAAGTGGGTGTAAATCTGTGTTGTTGTAATTGAGGCATGACCGAGCATTTCCTGTACAGCTCTTATATCTGCTCCGTTCAGCAGGAGTTCCGTAGCGAAAGAGTGCCTGAGGATGTGGGGGGTTACTTTTTTTGCAATTCCGGCTTTTAGGGCGGTTTTGCGGACTATTTCTTGGATTGAATAGGCTGTAAGACGGCGTTTTTCTCCCTGCATTATATCCTTTGTGCCTCTGGAGTTTATGAAAAGTGGCTCGAAGTTGTCTTCTCGAGTTTTCAAGTAGTCGTCGAGCCATCTTACGCATTGATTTGAGAGAAAAACTATCCGTGGTTTGCGGCCTTTTCCTCGGACCATAAATTCACGGCGCTTGAGGTCGACTTGTTTGCGGTTTAAAGATCGCAACTCGCTCACGCGGAGTCCGGTTGAGTAGAGAGTTTCCACAATCGCGCGGTTGCGGATGCCCGTTTTGCTCGTCAAGTCGATCGCATCGAAGAGTCTTTGGACTTCTTCGCGAGTTATGAATTCGACCGTTCTTTCCGGGATTTTCGGGAGATCTATTTTTTCGGGAGGAAGAGTTTCGTAATCGTTTTTTATTAAAAATTTCAGGAAAGCTCGGAGGGCTATCATATGATAGTTTTGGGTTTTTTTTGAAAGCTCGGGATCGAGACGATTAAGGTGAAGTTGATACTTTTGGACCAGATCAAGAGTTATTTGGCTACACTTAATATCACCTGTGAACTCCTCAAATCTTTTCAGGTAATGCCTATAGTTCTCGATTGTTTTTCGAGATTGGTTTTTGGCAATCTCGGCGTGCTCGAGAAACTTAACTGTGAGTTTTTTGATTTTGGCGTTATTCAACTGCCTGTATGAATTTATAAACAAATTCTGCAACCTCCGCTCTTGTCATGCTTGCTCCGGGTTCAAAATTTTCCGAAAGATCCATGCCGACAAATGCTCCTTTTGCGTAAGCGAGGTGAACGTATTTGGCATACCATGCCGAGTTATCGACATCCGGGAAAAGGGTCTCGGAAAGATCGTCCGCAAGTTCATCTTCAAGGTCAAAAGCTTGGATTATTATCTTTAAAATTTCCACCTTGTTGACGGTCTGAGCGGGCTTGTAAGTATTGTCATCGTATCCCTCAATAATTCCGTTTTCGTATGCGGCTTTCAAGTAAGGCATATACCAAGCTCCATCTTCAACATCTGTGAAATCTATGGATCCTAACGATGTGTCGTCTTCATTAACAAATGAAAGATTTAAAACATTGTCCAGAGCAGCGAAAATAATTTTTAACGACTCTACTCTGTTTACAGGATTTTCAGGCTTAAAAGTCCCATCATCATAACCTTCCAGAACTTGATTAAAGCTGAGATAATTGATCGCATCTGCATTCTTGTGGTCACTTTCTACATCTTCATAAATTGTGACATCCGCATCTGTATCTCCATACTCATAATATTTGTAGCTTTGTTTGCAATAAAAATAATCGGATATATTTGGCTCTAAATACCAGCAGTCGTCCGGGCAAAGATAGTCTGTGTTGATTCCATCTGTAGCGGAATAAGGAATGCAGGCCGGGTTTTCCGCAAAATCGCTCTCAAAAGCTCCGTCGTAATAGTAAATATCATCGCTCTCTTCACAGTAATAGAAGTTGGTGTCCCGATAGTACCAACATCCGTCTTCGCAGTAGGAATAATAGAGGTCATCGTCTTCGTTATATTCGTATGTGCAAGTCGGTTCGTCCCCGTAAGAAAACTCGAAATATCCTTCCGGGTAGTCGAAATATGAGTAGAAAATTTCCGTCCAATCGTCTTCGCAAGTATAAAATCCGTACTTATACGAGTCGTAATAAAGGCACCCGTCTACGCATGAGTAGTACATCCCGTAATATGAGTCAAAATAGTCTTCGCACATTTCGTTATCCGTGAAATCGAACTCGAAAGATCCCGGGTCGTAATCAAATTCGTAATCGTAGTATTTATTAGTTCCTTCACAATAATAGTATCCCGCTGAAACCTTATCGTAATACCAACAATCGTCCGGGCAGACATAACTGTCGCTGTTTTCGATACAGTCTGCATTGGTGTCGAAATCGTCTGCGTAAGTTCCTTCCGTTTCCGATGCGGAGGCGATGAGCTGCCCGCTCAAAATACCAATCATTATGGCCAGCAAGGCCAGTGTTTTCTTTGCCATGGTTGTTTTGGTTAGTTTTATAGGCGGGGTTATTTTAGCACAAAGCTGCGTTTGCGTAATGGCTTCGCCTTAATTTGTATCTTTTGGGATATAGGGAAAAAACGTCTGCTGTTTTTCTGTGTTTTCGACTGGCTTCGCCTAAATTTATCTCTTGTTCTAATTTTGGTAAGCGCAAAACTAGGACTTCGTCCTGTTTTGCGTGCTTCGCACTTTAGTTTCTCCGTTTTTAAGATACACCAATCCCCTTCCTATTGCGAATTGGTATTAAGCAGCCTATACATCACTTCCGCAACTTCTCCTCTTGTCATCGGGTTCGCGGGGTAGAAGTTTTCACCAATATCGAACAGCGCATAATCTTTGGCATACTGTACATACGGGGCGTACCAAGCTGTCAATTCCGTATCCGCATATAAAGATGTTACCGGATAGTCTGTCAAATCCAGTCCGTAAGATTTTGTTAAAATTTTCAAAAATTCCACCCTGTTAACCGGCTGTCCGGGTTTAAAAGTCCCATCACCGTATCCGCTGATATAACCCCAATCAAATGCGGCTTCCACATACGGCGCGTACCAGCTTTCATAATCAACATCCGTGAAGTCGGAGCTGCCTTTTTCTCCCGTTATTTCATAATTAAAGCCTGTCAAAAGGATCTTCAATGTCTCGACTCGATTCACCCCTTGATCGGGCCTGAAAGTAGAGTCGCTATAGCCTCCGATGACTCCATTGTCCTTGAGGTATGCGATTGCCTCGGCATACTCATCTCCGACACTGACATCTTCAAATATTTTCAGCGCATTTATTTCATCAATGGCTTGCCCCGATTCGTTTACGGAAAATTCTGTTTGTAAATTTTTGATGTAGCCGACAAAGCTTTCTTCAATAATATCTTCCGGATAGTCGCCCAGGTATATTGTTTCTTCGCTTCTACCTTCGTACACGCCGCATTCTCCCGATAATTCTTCATTTATATAAATTTTCATCCCTAATTCTTCTCCGAATTCAATCCGAACATTCGTCCATTCATAAAGATCTACAGATTCGTCAGTATATATGTGATGCCATCCCGAAGAGTCTCTACAATCCGAATTTGACTCCGGGGCATAAAAGTTGTAATCCAAAATTGCGTTCTCGTTTATTCCAAGGGATATTGAGCCGGACGGAGCTTCTTTTATTCCGGATGTATCGAGAATTGTGCCTATTTCCGAAGTGTCGTCCAAGTATATATCGAATGAAATTGAGCCGTTTTGAGGCAGCTGATGAAAGCTTTCCAAGTCAAGATTGTAATCTGAAGATGTAAGGTAATAATCATACTCTGCGGGCGGGCCAATCGGGGTAATATCGTCAAGAAAAAAATCTATCGCTTCCCTGATATAGTTGGCGGCTCCTTCCATAACTTCAAGGGTAGGTTCGTAATCGGAAACATACTCTTCATAAGCGAAAACATTGCCTTTGTTGTACTGCCCCCCTCCTCGATAAAGATTCACTACCGTCAGAAGATTGTCTATTTGTGTTATATAATGAAGTGTGTCGGCTTCCGTAGAGTAGGTCATAAATAGATCGCTGGCATTCGTTACTCCCGTTTTATAACTGAAGCTGTTTACCCCGACATCCAGAAGCTCCCAGTCTCCGGAGGTAAATTTTTCGTCTTCGATCCAAGAAGAGAAATCACTCTGAAGTGCCTCCTCCGAACCATACGGGATTACATAAAGATACATGGTCGGCAACTCTGATATCATGGCAGGCATTTCGTTGTAAATCGCCTCGTATTTCGCTTCGATACCATACAAGGTTTTGTTTCTTCCCGTTTCCCTCCAATAAGTATGATGCTCAAGTGGATCTATTGCGGTTTCCTGAGGGAGGATCAGGCTTATATTGTTCGTGAGATCGGAATAAGTTATCAAATCCTCGCTTCCCGCATAAGCAACTGCTACTCCTGCGAGCAGGATCGCCCCCAGGGCTGGAACAGCCCCACTACCAATAAACCGTTTTGCGCCAGCAAAATACAACAGGATTGGTATTTTTTTTAATGTTTTCACTGTTTAGATTTAGCATTTTTTGAGGATTTATGGAATAGTAGATGGTGAATAGCAGATAGCAAATAGTTTATGGCCAACTTAAAACCTTATGCGGTTGCGGACAACTCAAGTAAAGGGCGGGAGCACTCAGAGGCTCCTCATCCCGAAAGAACAGCTTTTCAGCTGGATCGGGATCGGGTTATTCACAGCAGAGCTTTCCGCAGAATGAATGGAAAGACGCAGGTTTTCGTAGCCGGACATGGGGATCATTACAGAACCAGACTTACTCACACTCTTGAAGTGGCGCAGATCAGTCGAGATTTGGCTCGTTCTCTTGGGCTGAACGAGGATCTTGCCGAAACAATTGCACTTGCACATGATCTCGGCCATACGCCTTTCGGACATGCGGGAGAGATGGCGATGGATAGGTGCATGCAGAAATACGGGAGGAGTTTTGAGCATAATGAACAAAGCAAGCGTGTTGTAACTACTCTTGAGTACAGTTATCCGGACTTCCCCGGGTTAAATTTGAGTTTTGAGGTTCTTGACGGACTGTCGAAGCATCAAACACCTTGGGATAATCCCGAGACTTCTTTCTCCGCTGCGCCGAGTCTTGAGGCACAGATTGTCAATATTGCGGATGAGATCGCTTACAGCAATCATGATATTGATGATGGTTTGCGGGCGGGAGTTCTTTCTTGGGATGAGCTTATTGAACTACCTGTTGTTTCCAAGGTTGTTTCTAAGATTCATGATCAATACGGGCGTGATTTTCCCGAAAGGATTCTTTGGGCCAGGACCGTGAGCGGGCTTATCGGGCTCATGATTGATGAACTTCTTAAGCAAACTTGTGAAAATTTGCGCGGAATCGAGACTCTCTACGATGTTTATGCGCAAAAGAAGCCGCTTGTTGGATTTGGAGGCGGTTTTTCTCGGGAAATGGGCGATTTGAAGGAGTTTTTGCAGGAGAAGTTTTATTTGAATTCTGAGGTTTTAAAGCTTTCCAAGAAGGGAGAGGAGATTATCGAAACTCTTTTTGAGTATTACTTAAATAATCTTTCTGAAATTCCCGAGTATTTGCGTGATCTGGGGGATGATATTGAGGCTGTAAAAGATTATTTGTCGGGGATGAGTGATTTTTTTGCGAGGGAGAGGTTTGGGTAGTGGTAGTTTTTTTTGACAATTGTCGCTTGCATGCTACAATTTGGCCTTATTTTTATAATAAAAAAACAATGGCATCTTCACCTGCCCTGAAAGTTACTACAAAAATGAGTGACGAAAGTATTAGAAGGAGTTCGGAAACAGGAAAAACTGTTATGACCCTAGCTCCTGTAGTATTAGTTGCCATAGCTGCAACAGCCGGTTGTGTTTTTGTGGCCTTGAAAAAAACAAATTTAACCCCTGATGAAGCCGATGAAATAAGCGCACTCCTAGTAGAAGAATGCGGACTCCGGACCAGCAGAGCTGTTGTTGACGGAGAATACGCACCTGCCGAATTCTCGGAAAAAGGAGACGCAAGTATCACAATTGCCGACTACGACCATCCTGACCATAGTTTACTGGGAACCATTACGATCCATCCTAAGACCTTATTAAATGATAACCGATGGGATGGAAAAGTAACTATAAACCAAACTCCCATGGGGCCATTTGAAGATGTTACGGTTAGCGTCACGGGTGGCACGATCGAAGACATTGCGTCAAGAGTTTGCGATATTGCAGGCGGGACTTTAATGAGATTGAGTGAAGGCCAGAATGATGGAGATGATAACTAATATTTAATTATTAACTTAAGATCATGATTACTACCCCTGACGATTTCGAAGGAAATTCTTTCGCTATTGGTACTTTGGTCGAATCCGCTTTGCAAGCTTTTGATGGGACTGTTGACTCTGTTCGAAGTGCTATTGCTGTCTTAAGCGTACCTTATTTGGTGCTGCGCGGAATGCCTGATAATTTCAGGAAAATGCGACTGGAAAGAGCTGAACTGGGTCGGATTGATTCTGAAAATATGGTAGCTTTAATACACCAAGGCAGATATCAATAAGGTGATTAAGAATTTTTCTGCTAAACTAAATTACGTTGTTTTTGCGCTAGCAAAACTCCACCACTTCAATCCTACAACCCTATAATCCTACAACCCTCCTCATGAAGTGCCCCAAATGCCAACATAGCGACACCAAGGTAATCGATTCGCGCGATACGAACGACAATAAAGAGACTCGACGTCGTCGGGAATGCGAGAAATGCGAGCACAGGTTTACGACTTTTGAACGGGTTGAGACTGCTAATTTTGTTGTTATCAAAAAAGAGGGAGTTCGGGAAGGTTATGACCGAGAGAAAGCCATTCGCGGGATCTGGAAGGCTTGCGAAAAAAGGCCTGTTACTCAGGAGCAAATCAGCGGCATAGTTGCGAAACTTGAGGAAAAATGGAGCGCGATGGGCAAGGAAGTCCCTGTTAAACAGATTGGAGAGGATATCATGGACGCTCTTAGAGATCTTGATGAGGTTGCTTATATCAGGTTTGCTTCAGTTTATAGGCAGTTTAAGGATGTGGAAAGTTTCAAGAAGGAGCTTTCCAGGTTACTGGGTTAGCCTGAGTTTTTGCGTTTGACCCACAGAGGCTTTTGTGTTATCATTTAGGGATAATTTTTAACGATTATACCCTAGATGCAATCAAAACTTCCTAAAAAATCCGTTATTGCGGTAATGCTTGCACTATCATTTTTCCTGATGTCGATCAGCTTGCACGGTCTTTATTTGGACACAAAAGAGGATAATTCGGTAACTGTATCGAAGCATTATACCAACTCTTTTCAAACAAGCATTATAGCTAGTAATGATGATGATATTGTGGTGAATTATGGCGCCAAAAGGGTTATTAGGCGTGTTGTTCTTTCTAAGCCGGAGGATAGCGGATTACATAATTCTTCTGCTGAAGATGTTCTTTTTGTAGAGGCTAAGACCGGAATTAAGACCACTTGTATTTTTGAGGAGCCTGCTGAAGATCTTGTGTATAGCGCTGAGCTTATTGATGTCGTTATGCCTGAATCTATCGGTCCGGGCGAGGAGTTTGAGGTTGAAATCACCCTTCTTAATACAGGCAACATGCCGTGGTTTTCCGCGTCAAGCGGTTGCCCTGAAAACCCTATGAATCTTGGGACTGCAGCTGAGCAGGATCGCGAAAGTTTATTTGGAGACCTGGATTATGCGATTTCCGGTTGGCTGGGATCTAATAGAGTTGAAATGGCAACAGAGGTTGTTCATCCTGAGGAGATTGGGACTTTTAAGTTTTCCAGTAAAACCCCCTGGGGAGATACCTGGTATAAGGAGTATTTCATGCCTGTTATTGAGGATCATGGATGGCTTGAAGATACTTTGATTGGGGTTGATATTTTGGTGGATAAAGCTGCTGAGCAGGTTGATGCCGGGATTATGCAGGTTGTTGATTTTTCCACTTCAAGCACTCATCTTGATGGAGAAAAAAGAGTTGAAATCGATCTTTCCGAGCAGGAGATGAACCTTTTTGTAGGAGATACTAAGATTAAAACTTTTTATGTTAGTACCGGTGCTTGGGACACCCCTACTCCGACCGGGACTTTCTATGTTTTGAATAAACAGGAACTCCGAATCGGAGGAGCTTGGCCTCATTACAGAATGCCGAATTGGATGGGCTTCACCGTTTGGGGACACGGAATTCACTCGCTGCCTTATCTTGCGAATGACGGCGGTGCATTCTGGTATGAAGCGTTAGACCATATTGGGACACCTGTGAGCCATGGGTGTATCCGAACTTTGCCTGACGATTCCGAGCTGCTTTATGATTTCGGGGAGGTCGATATGAAGGTTGTGATTTATAAGTAGACCGTAGTCTGTTTGAGCATTGGGAGCATGTGGAGTTTTTTTGGCAAAGCCAAAATAAATAGCTTGTTGATAGTGGGCACTGTTGACTGTTATCTATTCACTGTTCACTGTTTTTTCTATATAATCTGATCCCAATGAATGATGAAATCCTTAAAAACCTGAACGAAAAACAGATGGAGGCGGTGACCACAACTGCCGGGCCCGTACTTATAATTGCAGGAGCCGGTTCGGGAAAAACTCGGGCGCTCACCCACCGAATCGCTTACTTAATCAAGCATCACAAGGTGAATCCCTGGAATATTCTCGGGGTTACTTTTACGAATAAAGCGGCTGCGGAAATGCAGAAGAGGGTTTTCAAGCTTCTTTATCCGTGTGAAAACGGTTTTCCCGCTCCTGAGAATCTTCGGAATTATGATCTGCCGATGCTTGGAACTTTTCATTCGATTTGCGTGAGGATTTTGAGAAAAGAGGCTCACCTTCTCGGCTACGAGAACTCTTTCACTATTTATGATGCTATCGATAGCGAGGCTCTTGTTAAACAGGTGATGAAAGATCTTCAGTACGATCCGAAAGCGGTGAATCCGCGTGCAGTTCTTTCTCATATTTCCGGCGCCAAAAACGAGCTGATGGATTGGGAAGATTATGAAGTTCGAGCGCACAATTATTTTACAGAAAAGGTCGCAAAAATTTACAAAAATTACCAAAAACGTCTTCGCCGGAATCAAGCGATGGATTTTGATGATCTTATTATGCAAACGGTTTCGATTTTACGCCAATATCCGGACGTACTCGACAAGTATCAGGAGAAATTCAAATTCATTCTTGTGGATGAGTACCAGGACACGAACCATGCGCAGTACACTCTTGTGGAACTTTTGGCGCAAAAATATCGCAATATTTGTGTGGTTGGCGACTCGGATCAATCTATCTATTCATGGCGTGGTGCGAATATGCAAAACATCCTCGACTTCGAGAAGGACTATCCTGATGCGAAAGCGGTTTTTTTGGAGCAAAATTACCGTTCAACACCTGTTATTCTTGATGCGGCTCATGATGTAATTGTTAAAAACCGCAACCGCAAAGACAAAAAAATGTGGACCGAGCGGGAGGGGGGCGAACTGATTCGGATTTGGACTGCGCGGGATGAGCTGGATGAGGGCGAGATGATTGCGCGTGAGATTGAGGACCGGATTCGCGGGCACGAGTGTCCCGATTATCGTGATTTTGTTGCTCTTTATCGCACGAATGCCCAGTCGCGTGTTTTGGAGGAGGTTTTTATGAGGTACGGAATCCCTTATCGAATTATCGGTGGTGTTAAATTTTATCAAAGAAAAGAGATCAAGGATCTTCTTGCTTACTTGAGAGTGATTCACAATCCGCACGATACCGTTTCGCTGCTGCGAATTATCAATGTCCCGGCTCGGAATATCGGAGCCAAGACTATTGAGGTGGTGCAGGAATATTCTGCGAGGCATCAAATGAGTTTTTGGGATGTTCTGGAGGCTGCGGATGAGCTGCAAGGCGAGCTTCCTGAGTCGAAGATTGCGGCTCTTAGGAGGTTTGTGGCTATTATTAAGGATGGTCGGAAGTTCAACTCTTCACATACGGCAAGCGGCGTGATTAACGAGATTTTGGTTGCCAGCAAGTACAAGGATTTCTTGCTTGATGGATCGGATGAGGGTGAAATTCGTTTCGAGAATGTCCTCGAGCTTATATCTGTTTCAAGTAAGTACGATAGGCTTGAACCCGGGATTTCTTTGTCGACTTTTTTGGAAGAGGTTTCGCTGATTTCCGATTTGGATAGTTTAGATGAAAAGGATAATGCCGTGACTTTCATGACTCTGCATAGCGCGAAAGGGTTGGAGTTCCCCTGTGTTTTTGTCTGCGGTTTGGAGGAAGGGATTTTCCCACATTCTCGGTCGCTTCTTGATCCGCAGGAGATGGAGGAGGAAAGGAGGCTTATGTATGTCGGAATGACCCGTGCTGTTGATGAGTTATTTCTACTCCATGCTGAGAGGAGGATGCTTTATGGGGATGTGAAAAATAATGCGGCATCGCAGTTTCTTCTTGATTTACCGGATGAGCTTGTTGAGAGAAATTCGGGTGCTGTTAAAGTTCCCACCATACGGGCTTTCGGACACAGGTCTATACCTGTTGAGGTTGAAGAAGGAGTTGAGATTGAGATGGGCATTGGTGATCGGGTTTTTCATAAATTTTTCGGGCAGGGAGTTGTTACCGAAATTGTTGGCGGCGTGATTACCGTTGCGTTTGATGACAGAAGTGTCGGGGTGAAGAAGTTGGCGGCTTCAATAGCTCCGTTGGAACGTATTTTCGACTAGTTTTTATGCAGCCAATGATTTTGTATTGGTGTTTTCGCCTTGCGAAAACTGCTTTTTGTAATGAGGGCCGCTTGAAAGGATTTATGATTAAGGGGGGATGACAATTTCTCCCTCCGTTGTTCAACCGTACGATTTTTTCGGACGGTTCATCCTAACAAGTCTTCATCTTGCGGCCCATCGAGATAGTTTTCTTGTGTGGAAGTCTTATTGCCGGTCTTTTCTTCGAGCGCTTGCCGGGCATCTCCCGATATTTTTCCGCCTTCCTGGGCGAATTCCTTGTTTTCTTCGAATCCTTGTGAGTCCTTGCTTCTTGTTATTTCCGTTGTCGAGGCTTCTCCGAGCATTGAGAAGATGTGTTCGAGGTCGGTCATGTGATCTCTGAGGTTTTCTCTGCTTAAGTTTTTGAACTCTCTGTATTCAGATGGAGTCATACCAAAAGTTGCTTTTGAGATTTCTGCGGTTAGGATTGCATATTCTCGCGGATTTGCGATGCCTCTTTTTTGCCATTCATCTGTTAGCTCGCATCTGATGGCGATTCCTCTCATCCTTTTTTCTATCCAACTATCCGGATAACCTTTTGCTTTATAAAGAGCTTTTGTTCTTTTCATGCCAAGTTCCGGATCTTCGATTTCTTGGATTCTTTCGTAACCAACGCGGGCAAGCCAGCGTTTGAATGGTTCGGCTTTTGGGGATGGGATTGATTGGATTATACGGAAAATGCCTTCTGTGTTGGCGCAATTTATTTTCTGAATACCTCCAGAAGTTTCTATTGAAAGGGGGGTGGCAATTTGCCCCCACCCTTTTGAAAGCGCTTCATCTCTTCTACGCATGTCCTTTATATACCCAGCCGGTTGTGCCGAATCTGTTAATGCCTCCACGACATCATTCACTACAAACCACCACTCCCCTTCATGTATCGTCTTTCTGATTTTCTTCCCCCTGAACACTGCAATTTTCATGTTTTTTTGTTTTAAAAAATAAAAAATCTAAACCTGAAAATAGCACATCGACATTAAATCTATGTTAAAAAAACGGGGGGTGATTTGTAAAAATGTTGAATTGCCAATGCTTAATAAGCATTAATTTGATTGGCAATTCCTAAGCCAAAATGGTATAAATATCTCCTATTTTTAACTCAAAAATTTATGACGCCTGAAACTACTCGAGAACACGAAGAGTATTCCAAGCTAGTTCCTGAATCATTTGAAAAACTTCAAGCACTTCCTCCCGGTCAGTATTGGTGCATGTCTAAATTTGATGATTCTCATGAAGAGCTTGATCTGTTCTTAGTTAAGGTTCATGAACCTCTATCTCAATTTAATGGTGTTCCCTCTCCACATAGAGAGTTAACTTTTCGGAAATATACCGATACACATGAATTGCCGCTCCATAAAGGCCAAATTGTATGGGATGTCCATCTACACAAGTTAATTACTTCTCATCCTAATGGTGCTTTATGCATAGCTCATCAAGCTTTCATCAAACACCTAACCGGCGCCACCCGCGATCAAGTTGCTATGGCCTATGATGCCTAGTTCTTGTACAATTTTTCCTGCTATGAAAATTATTTTTATTGGAGATATTGCAGGAAGTCCGGGTCGTGAGACCGTTTATGAGCTTCTTCCTCAAGTTAAGAAGGAGTTTAAGCCTGATCTAATCATCGCGAATGGCGAGAACGCTTCTCGCGGGAAGGGGATCAACTCTTCGCACTTGGATAAACTGCACAAGGCGGGGATCGATTTTTTTACTTCGGGGCATCATATTTGGCAACAGAGAGATGTTCGTCCAAGAATGGATGAGAAAGACCCTCTTCTTATCAGACCGGCCAACTTCCCTTCTGATAATCCGGGTAAAGGTTGGCGTATTATCGAGACCGCAATGATGAAGCGGCTGCTTGTTATTAATCTGCACGGCAGGGTTTTTATAAAGGATCATTACGACTGTCCTTTTCGTACTGCGGATAGAATTCTTGAGGAAAACTCGCACGAGCGGCTTGATGGGATTTTGGTGGATTTTCATGCTGAAGCCACTTCTGAAAAGGTTGCTCTCGGGCACTATCTTGATGGTCGGGTGACGGCAGTTTTTGGAACCCATACTCATATCCCTACAGCCGATCTTCGGGTTCTGCCGGGAGGGACTCTTTATCTTAGCGATGTTGGGATGGTTGGGCTGAAAAATGGGGTTATCGGAGTTGACAAGGATCCGATTTTGAAAAATTTCTTATCTCAAATGCCGGTCAAACACACTATTACCGAAGAAGGCGAGACCGTTTTTAATGCTGTTTATTTTGAAACCGGCAAGGAGAAAGAGGCCAAGCAGATTTTACTTGACATGGAATTGTGATAAAAAGTTGTAAGTGGCTAATCTCTAATGTCTAATCTCTAAACACATGAAATACTACTACAAGAAACGAAACCCCTTCAAGGTGTTCATTTGGATGATTGTACTTTTCATGATCGGATGGGGGGCTGCGTATTTTCACTATGATGCGGGAGGAGCGGCGCCTGCCAAAGTTCAAGAGGATGAGGGCGAGGAGCTGAATTTGGAGGTTTTGTGGGAGGTTCTGGGAATTCTGCAGGAAGATTATATTGATGTAACTCTGCTTAATGACGAGGATATGGCTTATGGAGCTGTTGAGGGGATGGTCGAGGCTATTACAGATGACTACACTTCTTTCATGAATCCTTCCAAGACCGACCAGTTCCAGGAAAGTCTTAATGGAAAGTTCGAGGGAATCGGTGCCGAGCTCACTATTGAGGATGGCGAGCTTGTTGTAATTTCTCCCATAAAAGACTCTCCCGCCGAAAAAGCCGGGCTGCTTCCGGGCGACATTATTTATCTTATTGATGGCAAGAAAGCCGGTGACATGACCGTTTGGGAGGCTATTATGGCTATCCGTGGAGAGAAAGGGTCTGCCGCCGTTCTTTCTATCCAAAGGGAAGGTGAGGATGATCTTATTGTCTTTGAAATTGTCCGCGACAGCATTGATATTGAAAGTGTTGAACTTTCGTTTGTCGGCGAAAACTCAGATATTGCGTATATCCAAGTTTATCAATTTATTGATGATACTACAGATGAGTTCCGGAAAATCGTTTCTGAGATTCTACTCCGGGATGTTGGCGGAGTGATTTTGGATATTAGAAATAATGGCGGCGGTTATCTTGAAACTGCCGTTGATCTTCTGTCCGAATTTATTGATGGAAAGGATAAAGCTGTTTTGGTCAAAATGCGAAATGATGAAGATAATCAGATCCATTACACTTCGGGCGTATCAAGGCTTAAGAATATTCCATTGGTTGTTCTTGTAAATGACGGCTCTGCTTCCGCTTCCGAAATTGTTGCCGGCGCTATCCAGGATTATGAGATCGGTATTGTGGTCGGGGAACAGACTTTTGGGAAAGGGAGCGTGCAGAAAGTTGATTCTTTGAGTGACGGCTCAAGCCTGAGATATACGATTGCGAAGTGGTATACCCCTGATAATCGCAGCATTGACGATACCGGAGTTGCTCCCGATATTTTGATTGAAGATGATCGTGAAACCGAGGAGGATGAGCAGCTCTTAGAGGCTACTTCGTATTTAGATAACAAGTAACAGTGAGTAGATAACAGTTTTTGGATTTTTTGTGTTTGGGTTGAAATATTGGGTGGGTTCTCTATAATCCTCTTGTTAATAAAAAATGCGGAGAGATGGCAGAGCGGTCGAATGCGGCGGTCTTGAAAACCGTTAGACCCGCAAGGGTCTCCAGGGTTCGAATCCCTGTCTCTCCGCCACACGTGCAACGGGAAGAATTCCCGATTGCACGCCTGAAAAACGATGCCTTGTTTTGAGAACTTAGGCGAAGCCACACGAATTTTAAGATACCAAAGTTCCAACCGGTTGTAACTTTTTATCCGTAGTCACACATCATCTTTTATGATAAAGTTTTTTTCCTTAATCCACGCATATGCCTGAAAGGAAACTTGAAGATCTAGAGCAAGAATTCAAAGAGAGATGCAGGTTTTATTGCCCCGGCTTTGGGAATTTTATTGTTTTTGACTTGCACAATAATCTGCGATTTCATTTAAACCCATTCAAAGGCATTACAGGAAATATGGATGTGGCTAACCAGGCCATGCAAACCATTACAGCTTTATATGACGTAATTGATATGGATGAATTAATGAGTCATCCTGATTGTGACCTATTGTTGCCTGTAAAATCACAACACATCCCCTATCTACAAAGCCAACTTGATTTAGTTCAATCAGGTGACCCAATCGACGATGATCAATTCAACCAAACTGTAACAGCTATACTCGATGCTGGGGACGAATACAGGAGAAGGTTGCAGCAACTACTAGAAGATATTCAATTATTGCCAAGACGCACTCCATTTCTCTTTAGGACTGATCATTTAGCTGGAGGCTTCTGGGAGTATTACCATATGTTTCGTCCTCCTTTCGGACTACGTGCTGATCAGATACCTTTATAAACCTCATCCATCATCTCCCAAACCGCCGCGAGCTGGTAAATATATTTCTCGACAGCTTCCGGTATGCAGTAAGACTCAATATCGTACCAATCTTCCGGGGCCTCGTTCGGGATGTTGTTTGGCAAACCTGCCATTTCGGAACTTCGACCCGCTTTCTCTATATAAGTCGGGGAAGGGTTCAGTTTTACCCAGGCCCCATTACTGTCCCATCCTTCGAATGCCTGATGGATATGCAGTTTTTGCGGGCTGGACTGGACGTGATCGAGAACATTTGCGAGAACCATTGCTTTGAGGTCCGGCATTTTTTCCGTAACATCATCATACATCCAGACAGATTCACGAATATCCCAATAAGCGTCCGCTTCTTCAGGAGTTCCGATGTTTTTCGGCCAATTATCCCCGAAAACATTGTTCTCTTCCAGCGCATAAGTTACTGCTCGGGAATACATTTTCTTGTCACCTTCCGGATACGAATCAATCGGCCAATCTTCATTGGCGGCTAACTTGCTGTCGGAATTTAAATTAGGATCTCTGCCGGCTTTGGTATTCATAGTGGTATATTTGGAGTCACCATCTCCGTCATGAAAAACGATATAATAATCTTCTTCCGGATCGTAAGCCAAGTCGCTCCAGTCTGCTTCAATATTCTGCGGCCCATACTCAATAAAACGCTCGTTGAAATAATCTCCCTGTCGTCCGGTATCAAAATCGTAAACAATCCGGCCGAAATCGCGATTGGCAATTTGACTGGAAACCGGAGTTTCCCACTGAATAAGATACTTGAGAGTATCTGTCATTAGTTCGCCATACAAGGCTGCTGCCGCAACTATCATATTCCCCCCATTTGAAACCCCTATCATTCCCACGTTATCGTTGAAAACCGGTATCCCTGCAACTTCATCTATGGTTCTGCCTTCGCTGTCTTTAAGCTTTCCACCTGCGAACAAAACGGCATCCCTCGTCGCTGCGATACAGTTTTCTCCTCTATCATCATACTCTCCATCGGAAGAAAATCCCGACCACGGATCGGTCGCTCCCGGATATATAAATGTCAAAACGATAAAGTCTTTATTGTAGTCCGACAAATCGCTATCTATACCCTTCATCTCATATCCACCGGGCGACCAGATTATCACAGGCGCCCCTTCTTCATATCTGGACTCTCCATCCGGGAGGTAAATTCTCATTGCGAGTGTTCCGTCCTTCGAGCCCGTTGAATCTGATGGTAGACGTATGTCTACTGAATTGGAGTTTTGATCCGGTTTGCCCGTTGATGTTTCTTCGCAGTGTTGAAGCTCTTTTTCTTCTATGATTCCGTCGCCGTTTATGTCGCAGTCTTGTTCAATCGGGTCCGTTTTGTCTTCCGGCATCGGTTGTCGCTGAGTTAGCGTGAAGTATGTTACCGCTCCGACCAGGAGTGTTGCCAGCACTATGCTGACAATTATTTTCGTTTTCATAAGTGTTTGGGGTAATATTGTTATTGGTTTCAAGATAGCAATTATCCTTAAATCTGTAAAATATGATTAAAAAGCTCTTTTCCAAGAATCTTAGTCGCGCCAATAAGGTTTTTCTTTTGATTTTTGCTCTTTTGGTGCCGCAGCTTGTTGGGTTTATCGGGTCTCTTTTTACGATGACCTCTGTTCAGGTATGGTACAGCGAGATTTATAAGCCGGCTTTTACGCCGCCGAGTTTTGTTTTTGCTCCTGTTTGGATTGTGCTTTTCTTGATGATGGGAATTGCTTTTTATTTGGTGCTTATTGAGATTATTTCCGGCAAAAAAGCTACTCTTGCTTTGTTGATTTTTGGTATTCAGCTTGTCCTGAATGGGCTTTGGTCGATGATTTTCTTCGGACTTCAAAATCCTCAGCTGGCTTTTTTTGAGCTTTGCGTACTTTTCGTTTTTATCCTGTTAAATATTTGGGCGTTTGCGCGCGTAAGCAAACCTGCGGCTTGGCTTCTTGTGCCTTATGCAGGGTGGGTTGTTTTCGCGGGGTTTCTTAATTTTGCAATCTGGACCAAATTGCTTTAAAAAAGGGCAAAGTCAAAGTGGAAAGCATGAATGCGACCGCAGGGACTATGGCGCTTTGCCAGGGGTTCTCGATTTGGATTGCAGCGAGGTATGCGCCAACTGCCAGATAGGTCAGAATCAGGAGAATTATACGACGAGTATAGCTTATTTCCCAACCCTTGTTTAATTCCACCTGTTTGTTGCGGTCTTTTAAGTCCCGGATTTCTTTTTCGATGTTCATTCTTGTAGATCAGGAATTAGAAATTTTACATTTGATGTTTAAAATATAGGGATATAGGGAAAAAATAGTTGCTGTTTTGGTTTATTAAGGGCTTGTGTAAGCTGTTAAGTGGGATTTATCTACTTAACGACTTAGTTATGTCTAAAAAAGGGCTTGTGTATGCGGTTC